>ERZ857969.1512-NODE-1512-length-31416-cov-4.775741_pt1 | contig 31416 bp, 24 predicted proteins | sample MGYA00519864_ERZ857969 | MGnify/ENA primary metagenome ERZ857969 (study PRJEB31778, sample SAMEA3449382) | human gut metagenome | biome: human gut; feature: human-associated habitat; material: faeces | place: United Kingdom | collected 2010/2012 ... | reverse complement strand
TAAAGAAAAATGGTGCTGGGCATAACACCCAGCACCAAGTTTGTCTACAGTCTGAGATGTGATAAACATCTTGATTTTTTCCCTGGGAGTGAATATTCTGTACTTGTACACGAAGAATAGAATATTTGTTCACATAAATTGCTATAGATGGCAGAAGTGTATTATCTGAAATGCTTTTGTTGTTTTGCAGTTTTGAGAATATTGTAAAGGAAATATTACGTTCTTTGACTTTCGTGTCAGGGAACGTTTTTTATTGGGAAAATTTTTACGATATGAGGAGATGAGCAGGCATATGGATGACTTAACCAGATTAAAAACGGCCATGCAGCTGATCACAGTTGGATTGTGCGACAAGGACAGAAAAAAGATAAAAGGGGAATACTTTTATAGTAAACGTTTGATTCATGGGATTAATATTTTTCAGTATCTGAATTATAAGTACAATCAGGAGAATTTTGATTTCAATCAGCTGCATGAGCAGAAGTTTATCACAGATTATGCAATGAAGCCGGTGAGGGATTGGTTTGATGGATGGAAAAATACAGAGAACCTGAAGCTTGAAGAACAGGAATTTTATTATATGGAAGAACTGGTTGGGGACATTAGTTCTTGCATGTTTTATGTCAATGACTGTTGCGAAGACTATGTTCAATATTATGTCGAAAAAGATATTATTGCCGGAATTGAGCAGAGAGCAGTTTATAATTGTCTGAAATTATTGGAACAGGATGATTATGTATATTTAAGAAAATATTTCGTTCAACATCCAATTGCAGAGCAGGGAGATTTGAGAAGATTAAAGCTTCGATATTCACAGAATGAAATGGCTTTGCAGGCAATTGAAAATGCTTATGAAGAAATCAGAGAAGATTGTTATGTATGCCCGAAGTGCGGGTGGACATTAAAGAAAGAAAAGTCAAAAATGATATGTCAAAGCCGCTATTGTATTGAAAGCAAACCTTTACAAGAGGAGCTTAACCTTGCAAAGATTGAAAGAAATGATGGAAAATTCCGATTGAAACGTGGAGTGATGATGTATATCTGTACACCGGGAAAACTGGAACTGGAAATTTTGAAATGCTGTGAGAAATATAAGATAAAAAGTTCATTATGGCCGGAATTAGATAAATATGATATTGAGATCGTTTTTGACAATGGAGAAATCTGGGCTGTAGATGCAAAGCAGGTGAGAAATCCATATTTTTTGCGTTCGAATATCAGAAACGCGGGAGGATTTCCAGAGGGCAATTATCAAAAAGCACTTTATGTGATACCTGATGAGTTTAAAAACGAACAGACTGATTACATAAAAATCATAGAAGCTGAATTGAAGAAAATTGGGAAAAATAATATATACTGTGTCACTTTAGGTGAGTTGAAAGAAACATTAAAACTCAAAGGAAACAATGGGACAAAAAAGGAGGCCGCAAATGCAGCAGATAAAAAAGAAATTTAAAGTTTGCTATGACGAAAAAAACAGTCCGCTAAAGTTGCAGCAGTTTATTACTTTTGAGATGGCCCTTATGGTGGCAACATATTTCAAAGCAGGTGCAGATCCGGCTAAAGGCTACATTTTTTTTACCAAGTATCAGAATATTCAAAGAAAAGGGAGCGGACGTAATTTTTATCTGATTCAGAATGCGTCCGTATATCTGAAGAAATATCGTTCTGAAAAGGTATGGAGTGATACATTAGAAAAATACCAGAGGAAGGAATATGACGGAATAAGGCTGTTTGAAATTACAGAGGAAAGAATCGTAAAGTGTGATACGGAAAATCTTCCATATGGAAATCGTGAAGAAGACTACTGGAGATATCTTCTGGCAAAGAGAAAATCTGTTGAGCGAAAATATGCAACGAATGGTGATTATTCATATTATAACAGGAACAATGAACAGAAAAAGATTTATGTGAGTATTCATGAAGACATGATGAATGACGCAGATGAAGGAAAACAACAGAATGAAAAAGATGATAAGGTTACAGACCAGGTGCTTCCGAGAGAGAAAATCGTACTTTCTGTTTCAGATATGCTGACTGCGGCAGAAGAAATTCATAAAAAGAAAGAGAATGACTATTGCTTAGGTGTTCTGAAAAGTAATCTTATAAAAGAAGTAAATTCAGGGAAAGTGAAACAGGCAGAATTTCTGAAACTGAATCAGGTTACAAATATTGTAGGTATGGTTGGCGCCGGAAAGTCTACGTTGCTGAAAGTTATTGCATATATGTTGGACAAAATGGGGAAAAAGGTTGTGATTGTAACAGATACAGTTGCTGAAGTTTTTAAATTATACGGTTACTTTCAGGAACTTGACTGTAATTGCAGTCCTTTAATCGGAAGAACAGAACGTATAAAGTATGTTAATCAGATGCTGGATGAAGATGCTTATTATTTAGGCGAAAATCTTTCAAAATATTTGACAACGAATTGTCTGATTGACGGAATGGATGTGACAAGTGAGAATGCAGTATCTTTTGGAGAGGAACCTTGTGCAAAGCTGGAATGTGGTGGCAAAAGGTTTATCTGTCCATATTTTGATAAATGTCCGACAACTTCGATGCAAAGGGATGCAATGGAAAAAAATATTGTCATTACTACAGTTGCAGGAATGGTGATGAGCAAAGTAGGAATACAGCAGAATATTTTTCTGAAAGAAATTATGGAGAAAGCAGATGTTGTATTCTATGATGAATGTGACAGGATTCAGAAAAATCTGGATGAGTTATTTGTACCAGCGGTAAAATTTAATGATTTCATTATGGAAGTCTCAGAAAGCTGCAGACAATTCATGTGTAAATCAAATAGGGAGCGGATGGATTATATAGAAGATACCCACTATAAAGAGTTGCAGTTGAAATCTCCTACAGTTCTGGTATGTGTGTCTAATGCAGTAAAATCAGTCAGAGAATATGGTGGCAGAAATATATTGTCAGATGCTTTTTCGGCATATACGATGCTGGAAAAAATGAAAGAGGAAATTTCTCAGACGACTCAGGATGAAATATATAAGCTGATGGATGTCAGTAAGGCAGAACAAAGTTCTCTTTATGATATTATGGAAAAATCCTGCGAGAGTGTGATAACAGACCGATTTGAAACATTACTTGGCATCTGGCTGGATCAGAATGAACCGGAGCTTGTTTGGGAAGGCACTGCGCAACTTTCCGGAAAACATCCCGGGAAAAATGAGAAAGAACTCCGAGATATTCAAAAGAAAATAGAGCGGCAAAATAAGAAGAGAATAGAAATCCGCAAAAAAATACAACTGATACTTACCTTGATCGCATTTGACAGACATATACTGAATATAGGAAATGCATTTGAAAATGTATATGAAGATTCTCCAAATAGTGAAAATAGCAATAATGATCTGACAGGATTTATTCAGACACGTTTCAGACTTCAGCAGGACTATCTTCCATCTGCTTTGCTTGGAAATCTGTTTGGGATAAAGTTGACAGATGAAGATGATATTTTGCTGTTCAGACAGTATGCTTATGGAAGAGTTTTGCTGACGGATTTGCCGGGACTGCGTGTAAATGAGAAGGGGGGGTCCACAGGTCCGCATGTTGTTCTGATGTCTGGTTCCAGCTATGCAAAAGGTTCCTATGAATACCATGTAAATGCCGAAATTAATTATATTCTTGAGGCTGGAGAAAATATACGTGGTTTTATCTCCAGAACTCATTTTGTAGAATTGGGACTTGCAGAACGGGTATCAGGAAGTCCGTTAGAATCACGAGAAGAAATTTTAAAGAAAGTAGTAGATAAATGTACCCCTAATATTGTTTCGGAACTGGAGAAAGAAGGAAAAATTCTTCTTGTAGTAAATAGTTTCCGGCAGACGAGAATCGTAGCAGAGCGTTTAAGAAGAAATCTGATAAACAGAAAAAGTGGAGAAAATGTATGCGAATTGATTTCGGATAAGAGTTCAATTTCGGGTGAGTCTGAGAATTATATCCGGCGCGGTGAGGTATATAGATTTGATCAAAGAAAGGCAAGAATCCTGGTGGCTCCGGCTCTGGCAATTGAGCGAGGACATAATATTGTGGACGAACGAGGACATTCTTCTCTAAACAGTGTTTTCTTTTTGCTCCGGCCGATGGGAATTCCAGATGATGTGAAGGAAAAGAGCATAAAACTGAATGGATATATGGCGGAGAAATTATATGATTATCCATATACTGACATATATGAAAAAAATTTATATGTCAGAAGAGAAGCAGCAAAATTCTGGGTTCGAATGAATCGGACTTCTAAAGGAAGACTGGATAATCTAGAGGATGTGGAAATAAAAAGAGATTTGGTTTCTACTATGTTTGTACTGATTCTGCAGATTTTCGGAAGATTTTGCAGAATTACAGATGCATCCAGGAATCCACCGACAGTTTACTTTGCAGACGGTGCTTTCCGAAAGAGAGACGGTGCAGAAAAAGGGTTTGATACATTAAATGAGATTTATGAGTATCTGAATGAAATGTTGTCAGACCCAGAGAACGGAGAAATCGCAAGAACATTATATGAACCATTTTTTACAGCGTACAAAGGAGATATCAGGCATGAGTAATCTTACAAATATTTATCCAATGGCATATGTGCCAAATAACGATACTATCTGCAAATTATATTACGTAGGCTTTCCGAAAGCATGGAAAGATAAGTTGATAGAGGTAGAAAAGATAACAAAACCAAGGTGGGATAAAACATATGCGCTGCCGACATATGTGTTGAAAAACAGTCTGGATGCGTGGATGGATGGTTTTGTTGAACTTACACCATTACGGGAAGAGTCCAATGATGAAATGTGGGCAATTTCATGTGAACGGGAAATAAATTTGGAGGAATTAACTGAGCATATGGAAATATGGCTGCATTCGTATTATCTTGGAAACAGCAGATTTCCTGTGGCTGCAAAGCTGAAAATAGAACAGCTGCTGGCAAAAATATCTGTGAAGGAACTGGAAAAATTAAAAGGATGTAAAGAAGTAAAATTATTTGATGAAAATGGTATTCCGACAGAAAGTTATTCTTACTCTGCTTTTTCTCTGATGACAACGAATGCTTTAGCAGGAAAAACTATTTGCATAGATGGACATGATGTGAAGCTTAACTATGCAGGAAAAAATCGTCTTATTTCAGATATACAGGAGGAGGGAAAAAAGGCATATTCTTATGGAATCTCATTTTCTCTTCAGACGACACCACCTGAAAGAAAGGCTTTGCTCTTATGTGATTGTCGTATACACAGATGGATACCGGGAAATTGGGCGAAAGAAAAAAACAGGATGCCGTATCTGGAAGAAAAAATAATGGCACATATATGGCTGGAAAACAATAGGATTTATAAGTTGCCGATTTATCAGGAATATAATGATGGAAGAAGAGAGTATTGCTGGCAGGAGACAGAAGAAAAATATTATAATTTATATAATTACAGGCCACTTCCACCAGCTGGGAAAATCATAGAGTCACCGGATATGTATCTGGCAGAGAGTCTGAAAATTACATGTTTGTATAAAAATGGAATGGACAGTAACGGATTTGAGAAGAATATAACGGGGACAGGTGTAAGTGTAGTTGAGAAAAAAAATATTTATGACGGAGTATTTTCCTATATATCCCCAATGGTACACCAGCCAGAAATGCCAGTGAGAGTAGGCAGTACAAAGAATGTACTTAAAAAACTAAACGTAGATGAGATTAACTTTAATAAAGGATTGGATGAAAATCAGCGTATCCAGCTTGCCGGACGTATGCGGGAATGTATAGAGTCAGATATTTTGCATCTGGAAGTTTATTATATGAATGATGCGAAGGAGTGTGCACAGGAAATCATTTCTGAACTTCAGAATATTTTTCAGAATACAGACAATATGACATTTACGATTAAAATGTGTGAATTGGGAAATTTGGGAGCTGCGCTTGAGAGTTCTAAAAGTGCAGCGGTTCTGAAACGAATGAAAGAAATTGAGAAAAAAATCGAGACTGCATCAGAAACTACAGCCTGCATTATATTATTGCCTGGAAAGGAAAGCTATGGTCAGGAAGATCCTAAAGATGCAATCCGCTGTGGATTTGCATTGAGAAACCGACTAACACAGTTTATAATCCCATGGAAGTCAGGGGAAGAGGAAGATAAAGAAAAGCAAAAAGCTATAGAAATTACCATTAAAAGCAAAATTGCGAGTGCAATTGAAGATTTATGCCGCCAGCTGGGATATGTAAGGACTTTGGATGAAAAACTTATTAATAAAGAGAATATGCTGGTACATACTCCGGTAATTGGCCTTCATGTGATGACACAGATAAAGACATTGTATGGAAAGGCAAGATTCCTTCCATTATGTGTTGAACTGGATTATATCTCAGGGAAAATATACGTGGAATGTGAGGCTTTTGAGAAGATAAGAGTACCTTATAAAAAAGCTGGATTAGAACTGGCAAGGTTAAGCATGGACAGAGACTTTGAGAAAAAGTGTGAAAATGCAGCTAAGGGAATGTTTAAGCAGAAGATGATTATGTGGAAGAATGTATATAAAAATAATAATCTGTTTGTTATGATTGAGGCAGACGGAAACACACGTGCGGTATGTAATGGAATTACAGACGGTCAGATTCAGAAATATACATATTTAGAACCATACTGTCCACAGGAAATAGAAGTAGGTACGAAACAAAATAGTTATAAGATAAGTCTGAATGATTCAAAAGTCCGGTTTATGAGAATAAGACGAAATGGAGAAGTGCCGGATTATTATACGGATTTATCTAAAAAAGGAGATGGACATGCGCAGACAAGTGGTGTCTTCAAATATAAAGATGTTTACTGGTCTGTTGCTGAGAGACCTAAAGATAAGTCTTATACATACAGCTATAAGGAAAGTACTTACAGTAAGTCAGAACAGAATTTTGCAGAGCGTAATATGATAGAATTTTATCCAATCCAATTGCAAAAAGGGGATGACCCGAAAGAGTGGGTGATTTATGCTAATTCACTGCGAAAGGGTGCGATTCAATATGATGAGGCTACGATTCTGCCTATTCCGCTGCATATGGCGGCTAAACTGGAAGAATATATTTTGCAGAAATAAAAAATATTTAATTGTGAACTTCCAGTAATTTTTCCACCTAAAGAAAAAAGAACTGCTCAAAGCTGTTGAAAACAGTACAAAAACATATGAAGAGATCATTTATCTGTTCTGAGGGTGAAATAAATTAGATTTTGGACTGTTTTGATGAGAAAAGGGCAATTTGAGTGTTATTTTTTCAGGAAGTTCACGGTGAAGCATATGTGTGTAGATGTGACAGATGAGGCTTCCGTGCAGCTCTTTTAAGCTTTACGTTAAAATAGTTTCATGTTATCATTATTTTATTAAAAATTTTGGTAACGTGAAGCTATTTTTGATTGTGAGGTGTAATGAATGGGAAGATAGCCGAAACAAGTAAGTCTCCTGCTTCAATTGCGAAAAGAGATAAACAGTGGGTGGGGACTTGCTTGTATCAGGAGGAATGCAAGCTCCTTCTGATAAACTGCGGAGCAGTTATTCGGTGTAGAGCTACGTAGCGAAGCGGATTGCGAATATCTGCTTGACAAGAATGTGATCAGAGTGAGAAAAAGGATTAAGGTTATAAATCATATGATGAGTGATGTATAAAAGTATAGCCAGATGGAGATGTGGAATTATGAAACAGAAAATTATAATCATAGCTACAGTACTGATAATAGCCATATCTTTTCCTTTTCTCGCAATTCAGAGTGAGAAAACAGCCGAGATACGGGATAGGGAATTAAAAGAAATCAGAAAGCAGGAACAGTATAGGAAAGCTATATCATGTATGGAAGAAGAACAGTATGATAAGGCAATAATTTTGTTTGAGGGACTTCCAAGAGATTATGAAGATGCCAGAAATATTCTTAAATATGCCAAATATTGTCAGGGTGTTGCTGATGATGTGGGAATTGAGAAACTTTATCGACTTACCTGGGATTTTTCTGATGAGGGCAAATATACAGGAAAATATGCAGAAGAAATGAAGAGTGCTGAAAAAGAAGTAAAGGCTCAATATGAAGAGTATACAGTACAGAAAGAAAAAGAAGAACTGGAAGAAGCAAAGAAGGATGTACCTTATAAGGGAATGAATGAAAAACATATTAACAGCACGATTCTTGGAAAAGCAAGGGATAGGAAGGAGGAACATTACTGGCGTGATGCACCGGGTAAAAGAATACAGGAATTACAGTATAGATATACATGGTATGACAGTAATGGTATAAGAACCTATGATGCTGTTTGCCGAAATGGAAGAGTAAGTCAGGTGGTAAAGTTCCTTCATACTACATCATCAAATAAGAAAAAAAGTTATACAAGCTCAGCTTGGGATATGAGTATGGATATGTATAATGTGTATGATTATGATGATCCGGAGGATTTTTATTATGATCATGTAGATGAATTTGATGATATCCAGGATGCAGAGGATTATTGGGAAGAGGCACAGTAGCCAGAAATAATTTTAGGGAATAAGGGGGAAACAAATGAATCAAAATTGCATGATCACACGAGAAGCAGCGCTGGAATTTGGTTTATCATTTCAGAATACATATACGGAAAGACCTTTTCGTGACCAGAACTGGCAAGTGGTAAGAGCGAGGAAAAACAAAAAAATTTTTTTATGGATTTATGAACGAAACGGTTATGTTAATCTGAATGTAAAAGCAGATCCGAAGTGGCGTGATTTTTGGCGAAGTGCCTATGAATCTGTACAGGCTGGTTATCATCAGAATAAGGAACATTGGAATACCATTATTCTAAATGGGACGGTACCGGATAAAGATATTAAAAGAATGATATCCGAAAGCTATGATCTTGTAACATACAGCCCGACAAAGAAGATTTATGAGGCAGTGAAGCAAATTCCGAAAGGATGCGTTGCAACTTATGGTCAGGTTGCCGAAATGGCAGGGAATCCGAGAATGTCGAGAGCGGTAGGGAATGCCCTCCATAAGAATCCGGATCCGGAGCATATTCCCTGTTATCGGGTAGTGAATTCCAGAGGAGAACTGTCAGGGGCTTTTGCCTTCGGCGGTAAAGATGTACAGAAAAAACTACTGGAAGCAGATGGAATTGAGGTTGTCAATGGAACGGTGGATTTAAAAAAATATGGATTGACGCAAAGAGATGATAAACTGTGAGAAAACAGATACGGATGATTACCTTATTAACATTTGGGGGCGGGCAAATCTTTCCGGATCTGCCTGGCAGTGGAAGAAATTGTAGGAAACATTGTAGAACATGGATTTACAGGTAAAAAAGGAAAACATTTTATTGATCTTCGGCTGGCATTGGAAAAAGATGGAAGCGGGTGCCTGTCACTGCGTGACAATGGGGTGAAATTTAATCCCCTGGAATACAGAAACAGGGATACACAATATGGACTTGCTATTATCAGGGGGATTTCAGAGAAAATAGATTACCATTATGTGGCATCCATGAATTGTCTGAATGTGATGATCAGGTGAAGGATCATATATGAGGAATATGAAATGAATTACAGGAATGTAAAAATATCACAAGATGCGAGGATTGCGAAATGGAAAAGATATTAGTTGGGTGTAATTCTACTGGAATATGGTATTCAAATCCAGTTCCATACTCAGGAAAGCTTTGATGTGAAAATGAATGAGAAATATCCTGAAAATATTGTGGCTTTAGAAAAAATCCATAGTAATCCCATAAAATAATGCAATTAAAACAATTCAGTAGTGATATCATACTCCTGCTTTACGATAAACAGATTTCATGTTATGATTATTTCAGCTGAATTTGAGATATTCTATTAATGAAAAGGGCAACTATTCAACAGCTTCTGACTGTGAAAGTATTGAACAGTTACGAAGAAAAATAAAAGGAGGATCAATGTTATGCTTACAACATGGACTCCGGCACATATGCCGGAAAAAGAGGAAATCAAAACCCGTCTGCAGACAGCAAGAAGTCAGCTCTATGATTTTCAGATGAAAATCAAGGAACATAAGATCCCGGTAATCGTACTCTTTGAAGGCTGGGGATCTTCCGGCAAGGGAAGTACGATCGGAAAAGTCATTAAGAATATTGATCCGCGTTTCTTTAAGGTTGCCACTATGTCAGCTCCCACAGCAGAAGAACTGAGATATCCATTTCTGTATCGCTATTTTAAACAGATTCCGGAAGCCGGAAAATTTACATTTCTGGATTCCGGCTGGATGGAGCAGACTTGTAAAGACTGTCTGTCGGGCGAGATTGAAGGCGAAGGTTATACACAGCGGATTGACAGCATCCGCCGTTTTGAGCGGCAGCTTACAGATAATGGTTATCTGGTGCTGAAATTCTTTATGCAGATTGACAGGGATGAACAGAAGCGGCGTGAAAAATTACTTCTGGATCATAAAGACACCAGATGGCGTGTGTCAGACTTTGATAAATGGCAGAATGAACATTACAAAAAATGTGCAAAAGTATTTTCTCAGTATCTGTCTGACACGAATGCTTCTTCTGCACCATGGTACATCATAGATGCCAGTGACAGAAAATGGGCGGAACTTCAGGTGCTGGAGACTATGGTAAGCAATATTGAAGTTGCCATGCAGAATCAGGCACATTCCGTTCCGATTTTGCAGAATGTATTTCCTCTGGAGCAGATTCCCCGTCTGTCGGATATTGATCTGAGAGATAAAACAATGGATGACGAGGAGTACAGGGGAGAACTGAAACAGCTCCAGAGTAAACTGGGGGAACTCCATAATAAACTGTACAGGAGACGTATTCCTGTGATCATCACGTATGAAGGCTGGGATGCGGCAGGCAAAGGAGGTAATATCAAACGTATTACAGAAGCTCTGGATCCCCGGGGCTATGAAGTACATCCAATCGCAAGTCCGGAACCGCATGAGAAGGCCAGACATTATTTATGGCGTTTCTGGACAAGACTTCCGAAAAATGGGCATATCGCTATTTTTGACAGAACCTGGTATGGTAGAGTTATGGTAGAACGTCTGGAGGGATTTTGCAGTGAAAATGACTGGAAACGTGCCTACAACGAAATGAATGAGTTTGAGAAAGAACTTAAAGACTGGGGTGCAGTCATTATTAAATTCTGGGTACAGATCGATAAGGATACACAGCTGGAGCGTTTTCAGGAGAGACAGAATAATCCGGAGAAACAATGGAAGATCACAGATGAGGACTGGAGAAACAGAGAGAAATGGGATGCCTATGAAGTGGCTGTCAATGAGATGCTTCAGAAGACAAATACTTCCTTTGCGCCATGGCATGTACTGGAATCTGTTGCCAAGAAATATGCCCGTATCAAAGCACTCAGAATTGTGATCTCTGAAATAGAAAAAGCATTAAAAGAAAATTAAATTTTGCGGGAAATGTGTAAATGAATGATAAGATAACAGTCTGCCTGGGTAAGGGCGGGCAAAGAGAAATGGCAGAATCTTTTGCCAGAAAGAACAATGTTCCGATTATGGACAAACCGGGAGAACATCTGACAGTAATGTTTGACTCCCGGGGCGTATCACTTACCGGTTATGGCCTGACATATCAGGGAGATTTTGAAGGAATGCTGCACAGAGTCACAAACGGAAGACTTTCCCATGAAATGTTGGTACGTGCGGTCAAAACAGAGGGAGAACATCTGAAAGCAATTGATGCCACTGCAGGTATGGGGGAGGATGGTTTCCTTCTTGCAGCATATGGCTATGAGGTGACATTATATGAACAGAATCCGGTGATCGCCGCACTTTTGAAGGATGCGCTCCGGCGTGCCAGAAAGCATCCCGTATTAAAAGACATTGCTTCCAGAATGAAACTGGTAGAGGGTGACAGTGTGTCATGTATGGAGAAACTTATGGATCCAGTAGATGTGATCTATCTTGATCCCATGTTCCCGAAGAGACAGAAATCCGGTCTGATAAATAAAAAACTTCAGCTGATCCAGAAACTTGAACCTCCATGTTCTGAGGAAAAAGATCTTTTTGATGCAGCTATCAAAGCCGGACCTTCCAGAATTATCGTAAAACGTCCTCTTAAGAGCGTCTGTCTTGATGGAAGAGAGCCTTCTTATATATTAAAAGGAAAAGCAATACGATATGACTGTTATGTGATGTAGAAGGTTTATCAGCACATTGTAGCAGCCCTTTATTTTTGAGGGCTGCTGCAATGTATTTTTTTCCATTCCCGGATAAATTCCATTTGTTCCTGATCGGAGATTTCCTGGGAGGCAGCGTCATTTCCGGCAGCTACACAGCAGAGCAGGACGAAGGTCTGAAAGAGTAAAAATACCAGTATCAATAATAATGCAGTCATAATTTGTCTCCTTAATATTATGCAGATGGTTACAGTTATTTTATGAAATTGCTATAAGGATATTTTTCGGGATTTCTGTAACAGATTCTGTATATGCCTGTTGTTTTGCATATCAGAAGTATCTGCATATCATGGAAGCTTTATACATTTTATTTACAGAAAAACGGAGATATGACAGGAGAAACTGTCGGACACAAAAATATAATCTTCCGAATAATTTAAAGTAAGACGCAAATGTTCATTGTCTTTGCAGCGACCTGATGAATAGTTGCGGTAAGATTTCATTATCCAGATGATTCGGAGGATTTTTTATGAAGAATTCAGATGATTCCGGATATACAGGAAAGCACGTGGGTGTGTGTGTTCTGGATACCGGGATTTTTCCTCATATAGATTTTACAGGGAGAATACTTGCGTTTCAAGATTTCATCGGACATCGTATCAGACCTTATGATGATAATTCTCATGGAACCCATGTATGTGGGATCATTGGCGGTGACGGAAGGGCTTCGGAAGGACGGATCAGAGGAATTGCCCCCGGGTGTAGCCTGATAGTTCTGAAGGTGCTCGACAGAACGGGAAATGGCAGGAAAGAAGATGTTTTACAGGCTTTTCGCTGGATTCTGGAGAATAAGAGATATTATGGGATACGTGTAGTGAATATCTCGGTGGGAACAACCTGCAGGAGAGCAGAAGATCACAGAGTTCTGATCGCGGGTGTGGAACAACTTTGGGATGCAGGTCTGGTGGTAGTGGCTGCGGCAGGAAATCAGGGACCGAAGGCAGGAAGTGTGACAGCACCGGGAAGCAGCCGGAAGATTATCACAGTAGGCTCCAGCGATCTGCTTACAGGACGGACTGCCATATCCGGCAGGGGACCTACATTTGAGTGTGTTTGTAAACCGGATCTGGTTGCACCTGGGAATCATGTTCTTGCCTGTGCACCGGGGGCAGATAACGGATATGGAGTGAAGAGTGGTACTTCTATGTCTACACCTCTGGTTGCAGGGGCAGCAGCATTGATGCTTGAGAAGAATCCGGAGCTGACTAATGTTCAGATCAAGATGAAATTGAAAGAAAGTGCCAGGGATATGGGATTGCCAAAGAATCAGCAGGGATGGGGAGAACTGGATCTGGAACGCTTTATGGAACTGTGATCAGTAATCTTTTATTTCACAAAATTATTGCTTTAGTGTATAAAAGCATTGACGAACGGTCTGTTTTCGGCTATCATGATAGTTAACTGGATGAGAGCCAAAGAGGAGGATTAACATGAAAAAAATTCAGATGCAGATACCACTTGTGGAGATGGATGGAGATGAGATGACCAGAATTCTCTGGAAAATAATCAAAGATGAACTTCTTCTTCCGTATATTGATTTGAACACTGAGTATTATGACCTTGGTCTGGAATACAGAAATGAAACGGATGATCAGGTAACTGTTGATGCAGCAGAGGCTACAAAGAAGTACGGCGTTGCAGTGAAATGTGCAACTATCACTCCTAATAAGGCAAGAATGGAAGAGTATACCTTAAAGAAAATGTACAAGAGTCCTAACGGAACGATTCGTGCAATTCTCGATGGAACTGTTTTTCGTGCCCCAATCGTAGTGAAGGGTATTGAACCATGTGTTAAGAACTGGAAGAAACCGATCACCATCGCACGTCATGCCTATGGTGATGTGTATAAGAATACAGAGATGTATATTGACGGCCCCGGAGATGCTTATCTGGTATTTGAAGGTGCAGACGGACAGCAGAGAAAAGAGCTGATCCATCATTATGATGGACCGGGTGTGCTTCAGGGTATGCACAATCTGGATGATTCTATCACAAGTTTTGCAAGATGCTGTTTTAATTATGCACTGGATACAAAACAGAACCTGTGGCTTGGCGGCAAGGATACGATCTCCAAGATTTATGACGGACGTTTTAAGGAAATCTTTGCAACTATTTATGAAGATGAGTTTAAGGAGAAATTCGAGGCAGCAGGCATTGAATATTTCTACAGCCTGATCGATGATATCGTAGCTCGTGTCATGAAGGCTGAAGGTGGATTTATCTGGGCCTGCAAGAACTATGATGGAGATGTTATGAGCGATATGGTTTCTTCAGCATTTGGTTCTCTGGCTATGATGACATCTGTACTGGTATCTCCACAGGGATATTACGAATATGAAGCTGCTCATGGAACTGTACAAAGACATTATTATCGCTATCTGAAAGGTGAGGAGACATCTACTAACTCTGTAGCAACTATTTTTGCATGGACCGGAGCTCTGAGAAAAAGAGGTGAGCTGGACGGCAATAAAGAATTGATGGAATTTGCTGATAAACTGGAGAAGGCGACTCTGGAGACGATTGAAAGCGGTAAGATGACAAAAGACCTTGCGCTGATCACTTCTCTTGAGGATGTGACAGTACTGAACAGCAAAGATTTCATCCTTGCCATCAGAGAGAGACTGGATGAAATTTTATAATGTCAGAAATTATCCGGTAATGTTTCTATAACATTATAAAGTTCTCCGGGCAGGATCACACTGCAGCGGAGAAACCTGTAAAAAGTTATAAACTGCGAAAATGGGAAGAACCTGCATTATGCAAGTTCTTCCCATTTTTCATATAATCCTTCTAATTCTTCGGTAATGGCGGCTTTCTCTTTGCTGAGTTTCGCACATTCTGCCACATTTGTGCAGATATCCGGGAGAATCATGGTTTCGTCGATCTCTTTATCTCTGGTCTCAAGTTCTTCAATGCGGGCTTCTACTTTTTTTAGTTCATTCTCTCGTTTTCGCTGACGGGCCTGTTCTTCTTTCTGCTGCTGCCAGGAAAGCTTGTTATCAGAAGCCTGCTTTGCTTCTGTCACAGCCTGAGCGGCAGCCGGAGCATATTTTTCCGTCAGCTCTTCTTTTTTCTCCAGATAATAGTCGTAATCTCCGATATAATTTACAATTGCCTGATTGGTCAGATCCAGGATCCGGGTAGCTGTCTGGTTGATGAAGTAACGGTCGTGGGAAACATAGAATACTGTTCCTGTGTAACTGTTCAATGCCTCTTCAAGAATCTCTTTTGAAGCGATATCCAGATGGTTGGTGGGCTCATCGAGGATCAGAAAGTTTGCTTCGGACAGCATCAGCTTGGCGAGGGAAACACGACCTCTTTCTCCGCCGGACAGAGCGGAGATCAGTTTGAATACATCATCCCCTGTGAAAAGGAATGCTGCCAGCATATTTCGAATTTCTGTTTCCGTAAGTGTGGGATAAGCATCTGAGATTTCCTCAAAAATAGTTTTCTCCATATGAAGAACATGGTGTTCCTGGTCATAGTAGCCAATCTGTACCTTGGAACCAAGAGTAAATCTGCCGCTGTCTGCATCGATCAGCCCATTGATGATCTTTAACATGGTGGTTTTGCCTGTGCCGTTATTGCCAATCAGGGCTACACGTTCTCCACGTTTGATCTCAAAGGAGATGTCACTGAAAAGTGTCTGTCCGGGAAAAGATTTGGAAAGACTTTCCACAGTAAGGACATCATTTCCGCTGACAAATCTTGGTTCCAGGGAAATGCGCATCTGATTCTGAATCTCCTGTGGTTTATCAATGCGCTGGACTTTATCCAGCATTTTCTCGCGGCTTTCCGCACGTTTGATGGATTTCTCGCGGTTAAAGGATTTCAGCTTGGCAATGACTGCTTCCTGATGTTTGATATCCCGCTGCTGGTTCAGGTAGGCTTTGTACTGGGCGTCACGCAGCTGGGCTTTTTTCAGGGCATAGGCAGAATAGTTGCCACTGTACATACGCATATTTCCTGCTTCGATTTCCACAACTTTTGTTACGACTTTGTCAAGAAAGTAACGGTCGTGGGATACGATAAATACAGCACCCGGGTAATTCAGAAGATAGGTTTCCAGCCAGGAAATACTCTCCATATCCAGATGGTTGGTAGGCTCATCCAGAAGAAGAATGTCAGGGCTGGCAAGAAGCAGTTTACCCAGAGCTACGCGGGTTTTCTGGCCGCCTGAAAGAGTTTCTATCTGGCGTTCGAAATCTTCTTCTGTGAAACCAAGACCTTTTAATACACCCATGATCTCACTTTTGTAAGCGTAACCATTTTCCAGTTCAAACTGGTGACTCAGTCTTGTGTAAGTATTCATCAGGCTGTCCAGAGCATCTCCGGTGGTGGTTTTCATTTCCTGTTCCAGAGAGCGCAGACGGTTCTCCATATCAATAATGTGCTGTTTGGTGGAAATCAGTTCTTCGTAAATGGTATGATGGCCATGAATGTCCTGATACTGGGCAAGGTAGCCGATATTTTTATCTTTGGCAAGTACCACGTTTCCTGAATCCGGGGAGAGCTCATGCATAATGATTCGCAGCAGAGTCGTCTTGCCTGCACCGTTATTGCCGATGAGAGCTGCCTTTTCGCGGTCTTCTATATGGAAACTGGCATCCTTGAGAATGATTTTTTCGCCAAAGGATTTACAGATATTCTGACATGATAAAATCATAGGAATTCCTCCGTTTGTAATTTGTCCGCGTACTATTATAATCGAAAATGCCTGTTTTTGAAAGCATTTTAAGAGATTTTGTCCAGAGAAAAGAAAGCACCGGATGGATGCATGGAAGAAAATATGATATTCCGGGGAATTTTTCAGAATGAAATTGATAAAAAAATACAGAAATATTTGGTCAAAAAGTACAAATTTAATTTGACAATAAAATAACATCTGGGTATAATTGACATAGATAAGCTAAGGAGGGAAAATTTGTGGAAGCTAAGGAAATTTCGAAAGCGGTAATCAAGCGTCTGCCGCGGTACTACCGCTACCTCGGTGAATTGATGGAGGAGAATGTAGAGCGTATATCTTCAAATGATCTTAGCAAGAAGATGCATGTGACGGCTTCCCAGATTCGTCAGGACTTAAATAATTTCGGTGGTTTTGGTCAGCAGGGTTACGGCTATAATGTACGCTATTTGTATACAGAAATCGGTAAGATCCTTGGGCTGGATACTGTACATCCGATGATTATTCTGGGTGCCGGTAATCTGGGACAGGCATTGGCCAATTATGTGGATTTTGAAAAGCGCGGATTTAAGCTGGTTGGTATTTTTGACGTCAATCCTGTACTTGAGGGGATTGCAGTTCGTGGAATTGAGATTCAGATGTTGAGCGATCTTCCTTTGTTTCTGAAGGAGAATGAGGTTGAGATCGCGATCCTGACTCTTCCTAAAAACAAAGCCAAAGAGATGGCAAAGATTTTAATTGATAATGGAATTAAGGCAATCTGGAATTTTGCACATATTGATCTGGATGCCCCGGAGGATGTAATGGTAGAGAACGTACATCTTTCAGAGAGTCTTATGACTTTGTCCTATAACCTGAGTGAGTACAGAAAGGAACATGAAGGTATGTAAGGGATAACTGTGAAACACAAGGCTGTGGTCATCTGATCACAGCTTTTCTCTTGTATGTAAATGTGTTATTGTAAACAGGAGGTGAACAGATGAGAGAGATTGTAACTGCTGTTGAGATGAAAGAACTGGATCATAATACGATTCAGAAAGCCGGGATATCGTCTCCGGTACTTATGGAGAGGGCGGCATTAAAGACGGTTGAGGAGATTGTACAGAGATTAAAGAATAAAGAAAAAGAGAAAATCCTTGTGGTCTGCGGAACCGGCAACAATGGCGGAGACGGATTGGCGATTGCCAGACTGCTTCAGTTGAGAGGAGTCAGAACCTGGTATTATATTGCGGGTAAGGAAGAGAAAATGACTGCTGAAACTGCCGGACAGCTTAAAACAGCAGAATATTATCAGGTGCCCCGGGTGCATAACCTGGATCTGGATGAATATACTACTATAGTAGATGCCATCTTTGGGGTTGGACTGAGCAGACCTGTAGAGGGAAAATATGCAGAGCTTATCAGTACAATGAACCGGGCATCTGCGTATAAAGTAGCTGTGGATATTCCATCCGGGATTGACTCAGATACCGGATTTGAGAAGGGGATTGCATTCCGGGCAGATCTTACGGTTACCTTTGCTTTTCGCAAAAGAGGGCTGTGTTTTTATCCCGGACGCATGTATGGCGGTGAGATCGTTGTTACGGATATCGGAATCTATTCCATACCCGGAAAGAAAATCTGTATGCATCATCTGGAACGTGAAGATTTGAAAATGCTTCCGGAGAGAGTTCCCTATGGAAATAAAGGAACCTTCGGTAAGGTTCTTCTTATAGCTGGCAGCGAAGGAATGTGCGGAGCTGCATATCTGAGTGCAGCAGCTGCTCTGAAAAGCTCTGCGGGAATGGTGAGAATTCAGACCGTGGAGGCCAACAGGATTCCGTTGCAGACACTGTTGCCGGAAGCCATGATCACCTGTGATTTTGATGAGAAAAAAAACCAGGCAATGCTTGACTGGTGTGATGTGCTTGTGATAGGACCGGGTCTTGGAACTGGAGCGCAGAGCAGGGAAAGAGCTCAGTGGTTCCTGGCGAAGGCAGCTGAGTGTAAAAAAACAGTAATTCTGGATGCAGATGGCCTGAATCTTCTGTCAGTCCATGACAACTGGAAGTGTTTTATCGGGGAACATGTGATCCTGACACCTCATATTGGTGAGATGAGTCGTCTGTGTGGAAAAGAAATCGGTAAGATCCAGGATTGTCTGGCACAGACTGCAGCTGATTATGCAAAGGAGTCTGGAGCGGTTTGCGTTCTGAAGGATGCCTGTACTGTGGTGGCAGATGCTTTTGGAGATATGTATTTGAACATTTCGGGTAATGCAGGAATGGCTACAGCGGGAAGTGGAGATGTGTTAAGTGGTGTGCTTGCCGGTATACAGTGTATGTACCTGGCAGCAGAAAAGAAATTTTCTCCTGTTATGCTGGCTGCACTTGGTGTATATGTGCATGGGCTGGCAGGTGATCTGGCTGCTGAAACAGTAGGGCAGCGAGGGATGACCGCAGGAGATATCATCTGTTTTCTGCCGGAAATACTAAGATAGAATATTCATTTTGAGGCAGTAAATCTGTGAAACAATTTGCAGATATTAACATGAAAAAATAACAGAGGAAAATTATTATGAAGAAAGATAGCAGAGTAAAAGCAGTCATTTCACTGGATGCAGTAGAACATAATTTCCGGGAAATGAGAAAAAATATTGCAGAAGAGACAAAGATGATCGCAGTCATAAAGGCTGACGCTTATGGACATGGCGCGGTGCCGGTTGCACATCTCATTGAGGATTATGATTATATCTGGGGATTTGCGGCTGCAACTGCGGAAGAAGCGATTCATCTGCGAGAAGCCGGGATTACAAAACCAATCCTGATCCTTGGAATTGTTTTTGATGAATATTTTCCGGAACTTGTCCGTTATGAGATCCGTCCTGCAGTGTGCGAATATGAGGAGGCAAGGAAACTTTCAGACGAAGCGGTTCTGCAGAAAAAAACTGTACATATTCATATTGCTCTGGACACAGGAATGACCAGGATCGGTTTTGCGGATGCACAGGAAAATGTAGAGGAAATTAAAAAAATTTCAGAACTTCCAAATCTTGAGATTGAGGGTATGTTTACTCATTTTGCAAGAGCAGATGAGTATGACAGAAGTCCGGCTATGGTACAATTGGAGCGGTATCTGGATTTTTCAAGACGCGTAGAAGAGGCAGGAGTGGAAATTCCTCTGCATCACTGTTCTAACAGTGCGGGCATCATACGTATGCCGGAAGCAAATCTGAATATTGTCCGTGCCGGAATCACAATTTATGGAATTTATCCTTCTTCTGAGGTGGAGAGAGATATTGTAAAGCTTGAGCCGGTTATGGAACTTAAGAGTCATGTGACTTATGTGAAGGACGTTCCTGCCGGAGCAGCGATCAGCTACGGCGGTACTTATGTGGCTGACAGGAAGCTTCGTGTGGCAACTGTTCCGGTGGGCTATGCAGACGGCTATTCCAGGCAGCTTTCCAATAAAGGCTGGGTTCTGATACATGGACAAAAGGCTCCGATCCTTGGCAGAGTCTGTATGGACCAGTTTATGGTAGATGTGACTGAGATTGGTGATGTGAAGAAGGGCGATGAGGTAACACTGATCGGCAGAGACGGGGATGAGTTTATCGGTATTGAGGAGATTGGTGATCTCTGTGGCAGATTTTCCTATGAGTTTGCCTGTGATATCAGCCCGCGTGTGCCGAGAGTCTATATTAAAAACGGGAAAGAAATATAATGTTACTGTTTGCTGAATAGAGACGAAGTGAGCGATAACTGATTTTTATATACCACGCATGTATACACAAGAAAAAGGTGGAAATACTTTATCTTAACCGGACAGGAAATATCCGGCTGATAACAAGGTTTCTTCTTATGGCAATGTTGTAAATTGAAACCGGAAAGAATCGGAGTGTGAATTGTGTGGTAATTAAAAGAGGGGATATATTTTATGCTGATCTTCGCCCTGTAGTGGGGAGTGAACAGGGTGGAATCCGGCCGGTTCTGATCATTCAGAATAACGTAGGTAACCGGCACAGCCCTACAGTGATCTGTGCTGCTATTACATCAAAAATGAACAAGGCTAAGCTTCCTACACATATTGAGATCAATGCGGAACTCTATGGGATTGAAAAAGATTCTGTGATTTTGCTGGAACAGCTTCGTACTATAGATAAAAGAAGATTAAAAGATAAAGTCTGTCATCTGGATGATGCGATGCTGGATAAGGTGAATCATGCACTTGAGATCAGTCTGGAGCTTACGTTCTGATTTTACTTTTTAAGGGATATATCATCTGATCCGGTATTGCGATTTTTTGGCTTGCATGTCTCGGATAGTAGTGCGTGAACAATAAATGAACAGTAATTTTTGGTATCTCTGTCCGGTCAGTATCTTGACGATTAATGGAGAAAGTGATATATTTTACCAGTAATTACGCATATTCAATAAGGAGGAGACTGAATAATATAATGGAAGATGGCAGTAGTATGCCCCTCTGGGGCTTATTTGTTTTACTGTTACTGTTGTGGCTGAATGGAATCTTTTACGGGTTTGCCGCAGCGCTGAGAAACATAAGTGAGAATGATACACAGAAGAAAGCAGAGGAAGGCGATAAAAAAGCACAGATGCTGATGACTCTGATCGACAAACCGGCGCAGTTTGTCAATGCAATTCCGCTGATCGTAATGGCATGTGGTATTTGTTTTGGTACTTTTCTGGTCCCATATGCTGTGGATGCATTTTATCCATACATAAAGCATGTGCCTGCACTGATCCTGGTAATGGCATTGTGCGTGATTTTTCTTGCTGCAATCGGTATTCTGGCTTTTCGGCGGGTTGGTACTTATCATCCTGAAGCTTATGCATATAAGTATCTGAACCTGGTACATTTCTGGCTGAATCTGTTAAAGCCTTTTACTGTATTTGTCACCTGGATCGCCAGACTGGCAGCAGTGCCTTTTGGTGTGGAGATAAACCGTACAGAAAAGTCTGTCACAGAAGAGGAAATCATTTCCATTGTAGATGAAGCTCATGAACAGGGCGTCATCCAGGAGAATGAGGCGGAAATGATCCAGAATATCATATCTTTTAATGAGACAGAAGCCCATGATATCATGACTCACAGAAAGAATGTGGTGGCCTTTGACGAGGAGATATTGCTCAAGAACATGATTGACACTATGCTGGAAGAGGGGAATTCCCGTTATCCGGTATATGAGGAGAATATTGACAATATCAAAGGAATTGTCCATTATAAAGATGCGCTTAAGTTTATGACACAGAATCCCTGGGCGAAGTTCAAACCGTTGAAGGAACTGCCCGGAATTATCCGCCAGGCATCCCTGATTCCTGAAACAAGGGGGATTGGAGATCTTTTTCATACTATGCAGGCCAGAAAGATCCATATGGCAATTGTTGTGGATGAATATGGCCAGACAGCCGGGATCGTTACCATGGAGGATATTCTGGAGGAGATTGTCGGAGATATTCTGGATGAATATGATGAGGATGAAATTACGATCCGCGCACAGAAAGATAATAGTCTGATCATTGACGGGCTTGCTTATCTGGAGGATGTGGAAGAAGAGTTGGATGCAGATTTTGGGGATACAGAGTTTGAAACACTGAACGGTTATCTGACCAATATTCTGGGACATATTCCTACAGATAAGGATGTTGATACAAGCATAAAAGCGATTGGATACTGCTTTACGATCTTGTCTATTGGTAATAAAACCATTGGCAAGGTTAAGGTGGAGCGGGATAATAATGTTGCTGTATAAACAGCAGCAGATAAAAATAATTAACAAAAGGAGAAAGAAAGATGTCAGGACATTCAAAATTTGCAAACATTAAGCATAAGAAAGAGAAAAACGATGCAAAAAAAGGTAAGATTTTTACAGTAATCGGACGTGAGCTGGTTATGGCTGTCAAAGCAGGCGGTCCGGATCCGAATAATAACAGCAAACTTCGTGATGTAATTGCCAAAGCGAAAGCAAACAACATGCCAAACGATACAATTGAACGTGGTATCAAAAAAGCAGCAGGTGCTGATTCTGCAGATAACTACGAGAAAGCTGTATATGAAGGATATGGTCCGAACGGTGTTGCTATCATTGTTGAGACTCTGACAGACAACAAGAACCGTACAGCAGGTAATGTACGTAATGCATTTACAAAGGGTAACGGAAGCATCGGAACTCAGGGATGTGTATCCTATATGTTTGATCAGAAAGGTCAGATCATTATTGACAAAGAAGAGTGTGAGATGGATGCAGACGAGATTATGATGCTTGCTCTGGATGCCGGTGCTGAGGACTTCAGCGAGGAAGAGGACAGTTATGAGATTCTCACTGCTCCGGATGATTTCAGTGCAGTTCGCGAAGCTCTGGAAAAAGCAGGTCTGCCTATTGCAGAAGCACAGGTTGCCATGATTCCTCAGACTTATGTGGAGCTTACAGATGAGCAGGCACTCAAGGATCTTCAGAGAACTCTGGATCTTCTGGATGATGACGATGATGTCACAGATTACTGGACAAACTGGGATGAGCAGTAAAATACCGCAGGTATATTGAGACTGCCTGTTTTGGGTTATTGCTGTCGGACATGTATAGTTTATAAAAGAAACACACATAATACCTCCATAGAGAAAATGGAGGTATTTTTATGTCTGAAAACAGATATGGAGAAAAAAGAGAAGAGTCTGAAACAGGGATGAAGCTGCAAAACTGTGAGACACAGGAGTCAGAAAATAAAGTTCAGGAAAGTACCAATGAGCAGATCAAAGATATGGGACAGGTGGTTTTAAACAGCAATTCCCGAAAACACAAGGTAGAGCTTCTGACCATCATTGGTGAGGTGGAAGGTCATGAGTCTGCACCCTCCCATTCCAAAACTACAAAATATGAGCATGTACTTCCAAAGCTTGCCATCATTGAGGATGATGAAGAAATAGAAGGATTGCTGATCCTTTTAAACACAGTGGGAGGAGATGTGGAGGCTGGGCTTGCCATTGCAGAGATGATTGCCTCATTAAGTATACCAACAGTGTCACTGGTTCTGGGCGGCGGACATTCTATCGGAGTTCCGATGGCCGTATCTGCGGACTATTCTTTCGCAGTACCAAGTGCTACGATGGTGATCCATCCGGTACGTTCCAATGGTATGTTTATCGGAGTGGCTCAGACTTACCGGAATATGGAGAAAATTCAGGACCGTATCACTACATTTATTTCCGAACACTCCAGAGCATCTCAGAAACGTCTGGAAGAGCTGATGCTTGATACTTCTCAGCTGGTAAAAGATGTAGGAACCATGCTGGAAGGAAAAGAGGCGGTAAAAGAAGGGCTGATCGATGAGGTTGGCGGTATTAAGGAAGCGTTGGCAAAATTATATGAAATGATAGAAAAAGAGTGTTAAAAGTGAAAAAAATCTTATATATGCTACAAATCAACCCTTGCCATATGTCAGATTTTGGCGTATTATTAATAGAGGTTTATTATTTGCGAGGAGGAAAACCATGTATAAGATTTTAAAAGCTGAAACACTGGCAGCTAAGATCCATCTTATGGTTGTACACGCACCGCGTGTTGCAAGCCATTGTCAGCCAGGACAATTTATTATCGTTAAGTTAGATGAGAAGGGTGAGAGAATCCCTCTTACTATCTGTGATTATGATCGTGAAGAAGGTACGATCACAATCGTATTCCAGGAGATTGGTGTATCTACCATCAAGATGGCAGAATTAAAAGCAGGAGATGCATTCCGCGATTTCGTAGGACCTCTTGGATGTCCTTCTGAATTTGTTGAGGAAGATATCGAAGAATTAAAGAAAAAGAAAATGGTATTTGTTGCCGGCGGTGTTGGTACAGCCCCTGTTTACCCACAGGTAAAATGGCTCCATGAACATGGAATCACAGCAGATGTTATTCTTGGTGCAAAAACTAAGGATATGGTTATCCTTGAGAAAGAACTGGGAGAAGTTTCCAATCTTTATGTTACTACAGATGACGGTTCCTATGGCCGTGCAGGTATGGTTACCAAGACTCTTGAGGATCTGGTAACAAATGAAGGCAAACATTACGATGTCTGTGTAGCGATCGGACCGATGATCATGATGAAATTTGTCTGTCTTCTTACCAAGAAGCTTGGCATTCATACAATTGTCAGCATGAACCCGATCATGGTTGACGGAACCGGTATGTGCGGTGCCTGTCGTCTTCAGGTCGGCGATGAGATTAAATTTGCCTGTGTAGACGGACCGGAGTTCGACGGACATCTCGTTGATTTCGACCAGGCTATGAAGAGAAGCCAGATGTATAAGACTGAAGAGGGACGTGCATTACTGAAACTTCAGGAAGGTGATACCCATCATGGCGGATGTGGACATTGTGGAGGTGACAAGTAATGGCAGATGCAAAGATGTTAAAGAAAGTTCCTGTAAGAGAACAGGATCCAAAGGTGCGTGCAACAAACTTTGAAGAAGTTTGTCTTGGATACAATCAGGAAGAAGCAATGGAAGAAGCACAGAGATGCTTAGGCTGTAAGAAACCGAAATGTGTGGAAGGCTGTCCTGTATCCATTAATATTCCTGGATTTATTGAAGAGATTAAAGAGGGAAAGATCGAAGAAGCATACAAAGTGATCGGATTATCCTCCGCACTTCCGGCTATCTGTGGACGTGTATGTCCTCAGGAATCCCAGTGTGAGGGTAAATGTATCCGCGGAGTCAAAGGTGAAGCTGTTTCTATCGGTAAGCTGGAGAGATTTGTTGCTGATTATGCTCTGGAACATGATATCAAACCTGTTGGAGCAGAAGTTAAGAACGGACATAAAGTTGCAGTGATCGGTTCCGGTCCTTCCGGACTTACCTGTGCAGGTGATCTTGCAAAAGCTGGTTATGATGTAACTGTATTTGAAGCTCTTCATGAACTTGGAGGTGTTCTTGTTTACGGTATTCCGGAGTTCCGTCTTCCGAAACAGAAAGTTGTTAAGAAAGAAATTGAAAAAGTTAAAGAATTAGGTGTTAAATTCGAGACTAATGTTGTTATCGGTAAATCCACAACAATCGATCAGCTGATCGAGGACGAAGGATTTGAAGCTGTATTTATCGGATCAGGTGCCGGACTTCCAATGTTCATGGGTATCCCGGGTGAGAATGCAAGCGGTGTATTCTCTGCCAACGAATATCTTACAAGAAGCAACCTGATGAAAGCTTTTGATGATTCTTATGATACACCGATCGCAGCAGGAAAGAAAGTAGCAGTTGTAGGCGGTGGTAATGTTGCTATGGATGCTGCCAGAACAGCTTTAAGACTTGGTGCTGAAGTACATATCGTATACAGAAGAAGTGAAGCAGAGCTTCCTGCACGAGCAGAGGAAGTTCATCACGCAAAAGAAGAGGGAATCATCTTTGATCTTCTTACTAACCCGAAGGAAATCCTTGTAGATGAGAACGGTCATGTAAAAGGTATGAAGGTTGTCAAGATGGAACTTGGTGAGCCGGATGCTTCCGGAAGACGTCGTCCGGTTGAAATTCCGGGATCTGAATATGACATGGATGTAGATACAGTTATCATGTCTCTTGGTACTTCCCCGAACCCTCTTATCTCTTCTACAACAAAAGGTCTTGAAGTCAATAAGAGAAGATGTATCATTGCTGAAGAAGAAACAGGTAAGACATCTAAAGATGGTGTATATGCCGGCGGTGATGCTGTTACAGGTGCAGCTACTGTTATCCTTGCCATGGGTGCAGGTAAAGCTGGTGCCAAAGGTATCGATGAATATCTTAAAAATAAATAATGTAAATGGTACTTGACAGATTTTGACGTCTGTGGCATGATTACTAGTGTTGATAATCATGAAAAGCTTAGAAGGTGTTTACAGGGATTTATTTTCCGTCAGAGAGAGGAAGCCATCGGCTGGAAGCTGCCTCAGGTTCAGATATTTCCTGAATTTCCCACCGGAGCCGCATTTCTGAATGACAGTATTTACTGAGTAGGAAATGACGTTACTGCGCGTTAAGCAGACCGAGAGCCTGTAGAAAATGCAGGAAGCAGGGTGGTACCGCGGATATTTTGCTCCGTCCCTTTAGTGGGACGGAGTTTTTTGTTTGCCAATTCTGCTATTATAACATGAATTGCGAGAACTGCTTTTGCAACGGAGCGATTTGTGGCTATCAAGTCAGAGTCAGATTTTACGTTACTGTTCATTCTGTTCTCAGTAACGATTTTTCTTCTCTGACATTATGACATAAAGGAGAAAGAGAACATGGATATGAAAGAAAGACTTCAGGAACTGGCTGAAGCAGCCGGAAAACGGATCAGTGAATCCGAAGGTCTGGAAAAACTGAACGAAGTACGTGTGGCATACCTTGGTAAAAAAGGTGAATTGACTGCAATTTTAAAGAGTATGAAAGATGTTGCACCGGAAGAGCGCCCGAAGGTTGGACAGCTTGTAAACGAAACAAGAAGCAAGATAGAAGCACTTCTTGATGAATCTAAACAGAAACTGGAAGAAGCAGCACGTGAAGAGAAGATGAAACAGGAAGTGATTGATGTGACTTTACCTGCAAAGAAAGCTAAAATCGGTCACCGTCACCCGAACACCATCGCCCTGGAAGAAGTAGAGCGTATCTTTATTGGTATGGGTTATGAAGTAGTAGAGGGACCGGAGGTAGAGTATGCGGATTACAACTTTACTAAACTGAATATTCCGGAAAATCATCCGGCACGTGATGAACAGGATACTTTCTTTATCAACGATTCTATCCTTCTTCGTTCCCAGACTTCACCGGTTCAGGCACGTACTATGGAGAAAGGAAAGCTGCCGATCCGTATGATCGCACCTGGTCGTGTATTCCGTTCAGATGAAGTAGATGCAACACATTCTCCTTCTTTCCATCAGATCGAAGGTCTTGTTATTGACAAGAACATCACTTTTGCAGATCTTAAGGGAACTTTGCAGGAGTTTGCACAGGAATTATTCGGACCTGAGACAAAAACTAAGTTCAGACCACATCACTTCCCGTTCACAGAGCCAAGCGCAGAGGTGGATGTATCCTGTTTCAAGTGTGGTGGTAAAGGCTGCCGTTTCTGTAAAGGTTCCGGCTGGATTGAAATCCTTGGCTGCGGTATGGTTCATCCGAATGTATTAAGCATGTGCGGAATTGATCCGGAAGAATACACAGGATTCGCATTTGGCGTAGGTCTTGAACGTATTGCACTTCTGAAATATGAGATTGATGACATGAGACTGCTCTATGAGAATGATATCCGTTTCCTGAAACAGTTCTGATGAAATGACTGTCTGAAATAACAGAGCTATGCAGCCAAGAGGAAATTTCTGTCCGGGAAAGCTGCTATAAGTCTGAGCTATAATATAGAAAGAGGATTAACAAAATGAATACTTCATTATCTTGGATTAAAATGTATGTGCCGGATCTTGATGTGACAGCACAGGAATATACAGATGCCATGACACTGACAGGAACAAAAGTGGAAGGCTTTGAAAAACTGGACGCAGATCTGGATAAGATCGTGATCGGTCAGATTGAAAAAATTGAGAAACATCCGGATGCAGATAAACTGATCATCTGCCAGGTGAATATCGGAACAGAGACTGTACAGATTGTTACAGGCGCTCCTAATGTAAAAGAGGGAGATAAGGTTCCTGTTGTTCTTGACGGCGGACGTGTTGCCGGTGGACATGACGGAAAGAAAACACCGGGTGGAATTGAAATCAAAAAAGGAAAACTTCGCGGAATCGATTCCTATGGTATGATGTGTTCCATCGAAGAGCTGGGAAGCACAAGAGAAATGTATCCGGAAGCACCGGAATACGGAATCTATATTTTCCCTGAAGACGCTGTTGTAGGCGAGAGTGCGATCAAGGCACTGGGCCTGGATGATGTTGTCTTTGAATATGAAATCACATCCAATCGTGTTGACTGCTACGGCGTACTGGGAATTGCAAGAGAAGCGGCAGCTACGTTTAATGAGAAATTCTGTCCTCCTGTTGTAGAGTGTAAGGGAAATGATGAAAAAGCTTCTGACTATGTAAAAGTAACAGTAGAAGATCCGAAACTTTGTCCACGTTACTGCGCAAGAGTCGTAAAGAATGTTAAGATCGGACCATCTCCGAAATGGATGCAGAGATGTCTGGCTTCCAATGGAATCCGTCCGATCAATAATCTGGTAGATATTACAAACTATGTAATGGAAGAATTTGGTCAGCCAATGCACGCATATGATCTGGACAGGATTGCAGGAAAAGAAATCGTTGTACGTCGTGCAGAGAATGATGAGAAATTTGTAACGCTGGATGGACAGGAACGTACCATGGATGATCAGGTACTGATGATTTGTGACGGTGAGAAAGCAGTTGGTATTGCCGGTATCATGGGTGGAGAGAATTCTATGATCACAGACGATGTAAAAACTGTTCTTTTCGAGGCTGCATGTTTTGATGGAACAAATATCCGCCTTTCTTCCAAGAGAATCGGTCTGAGAACAGATGCTTCCGGTAAATTCGAAAAAGGTCTTGACCCGAACAATGCGCAGGCAGCTATCGACAGAGCATGCCAGCTGATGGAGGAACTTGGGGCAGGTGAAGTCGTAGGTGGAATGGTAGATATCTGCAATGAAGTAAGAGAACCATCCAGAGTTCCTTTCAAACCGGAGAAGATTAATGCTCTTCTTGGAACTGACCTGACACCGGAAGAAATGCTTGCTTATCTGGCAAAAGTAGAACTGACCTATGACGAAAAAACAAATGAGATCGTAGCTCCTACTTTCCGTCAGGATATCCATTATGTAGCTGATGTTGCAGAAGAAGTTGCAAGATTTTTCGGATATGATAAGATTCCTACTACTCTGCCTACAGGTGAAGCTACAACAGGTAAGCTTCCGTTTAAACTTCGTATTGAAGCAGTGGCACGTGATATTGCGGAATATTGTGGTTTCTCTGAAGGAATGACCTATTCTTTCGAAAGTCCGAAGGTATTTGACAAATTAAGACTTCCGGCTGACAGTAAGCTCCGTCAGGGAATCGTGATCAGCAATCCTCTGGGAGAAGACTACAGTGTCATGAGAACAACTACTTTAAACGGTATGCTCAGTTCTCTGGCTACGAACTATAACAGAAGAAATAAAGATGTACGTCTCTATGAACTTGGTAATGTATATCGTCCGAAAGCACTTCCTCTTACAGAACTTCCGGATGAGCGTATGCACTTTACACTTGGTATGTATGGAAACGGCGATTTCTTTGACATGAAAGGTGTATGTGAAGAGTTCTTTGAGAAAGTAGGAATGAGAGATAAAGTAGATTATGATCCAAACAGCGGAAAAACTTACCTTCATCCCGGAAGACAGGCAAATATGGTTTATGATGGTAAGGTTGTGGGCTATCTGGGAGAGGTTCATCCTCTGGTTGCAGATACTTATGGAATCGGTGATAAGGCATATGTGGCAGTGATTGATATCCTTACGGTTCTTGAATTTGCAAGTTTCAACCATAAATACACAGGAATTGCAAAATATCCTGCAGTAACCCGCGATTTAAGTATGGTCGTTCCGAAAACCGTTCTTGCAGGACAGATTGAACATATTCTGACTCAGAGAGGCGGAAAGATTCTGGAGAGTTATCAGTTATTTGACATTTATGAAGGAAACCAGATTAAAGGAGGATATAAATCCATGGCTTATTCTCTGGTATTCCGTCACCATGACAAGACTCTGGAAGAGAGCGAGATTACAGCTGCAATGAAGAAAATCCTGAATGGCCTGACAGATCTTGGAATCGAGTTGAGAAGTTAATGCTGATTTATGTATTAAGACATGGGATAACTCAGTGGAATAAACTGAAAAAAGTGCAGGGGGCAATGGATATTCCCCTTGCACCGGAAGGAATTGAACTGGCGAAAAGAACAGGAGAAGCATTAAAAGATGTTCCGTTTGATATCTGTTTTACCAGTCCTCTGGCAAGAGCGAGACAGACAGCACATTATGTGCTGGGAAACAGGCAGATTCCTGTTATTGAGGATAAAAGAATCCAGGAAATTGATTTCGGAGTTCTTGAAGGAAGCCGGTTTAAGGATGAACAAGGGAAGATCATCAGCCATGAAATGGAAATTTTCTTTGAAGAGCCACAGAAATTTGAACGTCCTCAAAACGGCGAAAACATTTCTGATATCCTGAAACGCACCAGAGAATTCTGGGTGGAGAAAACGACAGATCCTGCTCTGGCAGACAAAACAATTCTTGTTTCTTCTCATGGATGTGCAGTTCGTGCACTGCTTCAGAATGTCTATCAGGATCCGGAACATTTCTGGCATGGATGTGTGCCTCCAAACTGCAGTATCAATCTGCTTGAAGTAAAAGATGGAAAAGCCAGATTTCTGGAAGAAGATAAAGTTTATTCTGAAATATAACAATTCTGTAAAATAATCCGGTGGAAAACTGTGCTTTGAGTACAGCTTTTCTGCCGGACTTTTAATATATTTTGTTACTGTTTATACACCACTATCCCGAGACATACAAGCCAAAATTCCATTGCCACAGGCAATCTGGAAT
>ERZ857969.1501-NODE-1501-length-31664-cov-22.243728_pt1 | contig 31664 bp, 23 predicted proteins | sample MGYA00519864_ERZ857969 | MGnify/ENA primary metagenome ERZ857969 (study PRJEB31778, sample SAMEA3449382) | human gut metagenome | biome: human gut; feature: human-associated habitat; material: faeces | place: United Kingdom | collected 2010/2012 ... | reverse complement strand
GCTGGAGCCTGTGGCTGCAGTGCTTAGCGCATTGGTTGTGGCTGTCATGTTCCAAAGTTCCCTTCGCAGAGAAGCAGAAAGGCTGCTGCGCCAGCACTGGGCCAGCCTGAATGGGGCGCAGGAAAATCAATGACTGCGAAAGAGGGAGTGAAGCACCGCAAGTGCTTTACTCCCCCTTGTCATATGGCGATAATTTGCATTATGAGAAGTTCGCTGACGGCAGCGTGAAGTGCATCGAAGATGAAATTCCGTTTGACCTGCCGGATGGCTGGGCATGGGCTAAAATCAATACCATTGCGTTTGTAACTAAGCTGGCCGGTTTTGAGTACACGAAGAATATTGCGCCGGGCTTATGTGAAGATGGCATTCCCCTTTTCAAGGGTAAGAATGTGCAAAATAGTACCATTGTCTATGAATTTGAATCGTTTATTCCCGAATCGGTTTCAGATGAACTCCAGCGCAGTCAGGTCACCAAAAAGTGCATTTTAACTCCCTATGTTGGCACTATAGGCAATATAGGAATTCATAATCGCCCAGGAAAATACCATCTTGGCTCCAATGTCGGAAAGATTGAACTCTATAATGATAATGCAGTGCTCCTTGAAGAATATGTCGTTGCGTACTTGCAGAGTGGGTTTGGTTACCAGCAGTTAACAAAACACATGAAAGCCACTGCACAGGCAAGTATATCAATCGAGGCTATTCGAGATGTATATCTTCCTATTCCTCCCGCAAATGAGCAATTGCGGATGTGGAGTGCGCTTTCTAACGCGCTGGCAATGATAGAGCGCATTGAGAATACAGAACTCGATATTACAAATTTGATTAAATCAACAAAATCCAAAATTCTCGACCTCGCCATTCGTGGCAAGCTTGTACCACAAGATCCGAACGACGAACCTGCTTCTGTCCTGTTGGAGCGCATCCGTGCAGAGAAAGAAGAACTCATCAAGCAGGGCAAGATCAAGCGGGATAAGAAGGAATCCGTCATCTTCCGTGGTGAGGATAACTCTTATTATCTCAAAACTGGAGAATTGGTGGAGTCGCTGGAGGACTGGGATTTCGAAGAACTCCCCGGCGGTTGGAGTGTGTGCTGCCTTGGAGAGCTGTGCGACTACGGTAACTGTACTAATATTGATACCGCTGATATCGCTGATTCTGCGTGGATATTGGATCTTGAAGATATCGAAAAAAATTCCGGTATTGTTCTACAAAAAGTACGCCAAGGCGAACGCAATGCAGGAAGCACAAAGCATCGTTTCCATAAAGGTCAGGTGTTGTACAGCAAACTTCGTCCTTATCTGAACAAGGTAGTCTTAGCTGATGAAGATGGATATTGCACCTCTGAGATTTTGCCATTAGAGTTTGAGTGGAATATACTTCCGCAGTATGCACGCTACTTTTTGATGTCCCCAACATTTTTGAGATATGCCAACAAGTGTTCATATGGCGTGAAGATGCCGCGCCTCGGAACAGCAGACGGGAAGAAAGCTATAATTCTTGTTCCTCCGCTTGAGGAGCAGAAACGAATCGTTATAGCAATTGAGCAGACTTTTTCCCAACTTGCTTTTATCACAGAAAACCTATCCTAATCAACAGCCGCCTTCGAAAGAAGGCGGCTGTTTCCCTTACCATGTGACGATCTTATCCACCAGCGCCCGCTGTTCGCTGGCAGTCCTACGAAGGTAGATGCGGGTCGTTTCAATACTCTCATGGCCCATCAAATCCGCCAAGAGAGCAATGTCATTGTACTTCTCCAGAAAATTCTTGGCGTACCGGTGCCGAAAGGAGTGCGGATACACAACCTTTTTATCCAGTCCATATTTGTCTGCATAGTTTTTGAGCTGTTGTGATATTCCGCGGGTGGTGATGCGCTCACCATAGCGATTCAAAAACAAATAGCCGGAGGAACGGTGTGTTTCCTCCAGCCATTCAAGAGTTTCCGTCCTCAACTTTTTGGGTACGTATAACCTGCGCAGTTTTCCTCCCTTGGTGTACAGATCAAAGTAGCCGAGCTCCACATGCTCGATTTTGATTTGGATGAGTTCGCTGACGCGAGCGCCGGTGGCAGCCAGATACCAAACCACGAAGTACCACTCCATGTTACAGTCCTTCTTGAGCTGCTTTTTCAGAAAGTTGTAATCGGCATTGCTGATCACATTCTCCAGAAAGTTCTTCTGCTGTACCTTCACAGCTTTGAGCCGCAGACGATCCTTGTGCAAGAATTCCAGATACTTGTTCATTGCCTGGATACGCAAGTTGACGGTCTTGGGCTTGAAGAATTCCATCAGATACCCTTTGTAGGCCAGCAGGTTTTCCTTGTTGACCTCATCGTAGTGGGCATGATAAAAATCGACCGTCCAGAGATAGGAATGGATGGTGTTTTCCGAAAGATTGCTCTTTCTTAGGTGTTGCTCAAATGTTTCGTTTGTCCTCATAAAAGGTGCCTCCCAATAATGTTTTTGCGAAATTATCGCGCCAATATTATAGGGGAAATATGTGACTATCTCTTATTATGAGAAGATGGGGGGCAAGGTTGTGAATATCGATGACGAGATACCCTTTGAATTGCCTGAGAGTTGGGCCTGGTGCAGAGGTTATTCTTGCTTTGAAGGTCTGGGAAGCACAAAGCCCCAGGGCGATTTTTTCGACTATATCGACATTGACGCCATCGACAATCGACTCCATTGCATCAAGGACGCAAAGCACCTTCCAGTGTCTGATGCTCCAAGTCGGGCGAGCCGTGCTGTAAAAGATGGAAGTGTTTTGTTTTCGTTGGTCAGACCATATCTTGAAAATATTGCACTTGTTGAGGAGAAACATAGCAACTGTATCGCATCGACCGGTTTCTATGTCTGCAACTCCAACGGTGTGTTGCTGCCCGAATTTATGTTTTTCCTGATGATATCGGGTTATGTAGTCAATGGTCTGAATCAGTATATGAAGGGAGATAATTCTCCGTCTATAAGCAAGGACAACATAGAAAATTGGCTCTACCCGGTACCGCCGATAGGAGAACAGCAAACCATTTGCGCCAAACTGAAAACGGTGTTCACTCTGGTCGAGAATGTGGAAAAGAGCCTCAACTGAGGCTCTTTTCTATTTGATTGAGTTCAAAAAGCATTGCACCAATTGCTTCAACAATTCTGCGTTGTTCAGATAACGGAGGAAGTGGGACAATAGCCCGCTTTAGCATATCCTGCGTAAGTTGATTGATAGCAGTGGAATTGCTGTCATCGAATACACTTCTAAAGAAACTTGAACGAAGGTAATGCACGATAAACTCAAAATACTCTGTCCTATATATCGCCATGAATGCGCCAAAGGATGCGGGTTCTCTCAAATCTGGAATTAGCGCACATTTACCTACAAGCGACCTGCTCCCATTTCGGGCACAAATCAAAATATCATTCTTCTGTGCAAATTGATTTTCTCTGACAGTGGTTTTAACACGAACCAAGCCGCTCAAGTCAACTTGGTCGTTAACAATGTTGCACGAACGCAAAACCATGATGCCACCTGGCTCTATATCAGTCGGACGATATGTGAGCCCAATGTTTGTTGTGCCGATCATAGAAAGATTGCACCACTCCCAACCATCAGGAAGCTCAAAAGGCAGCTGATTATCAAGACAATGCAGCTTTCCATCAGCCATCTTCTCATAATAAGAGTTATCCTCACCACGGAAGATGACGGATTCCTTCTTGTCTCGCTTGATTTTGCCCTGCTTGATGAGTTCTTCTTTCTCTGCTCGGATTCGTTCTAACAGGACAGAAGCAGGCTCGTCAGTAGGGTCCTGTGGTACAAGCTGGCCTCGGATAGCAAGGTCAAGGATTTTCGTCTTTGCGCTCTCAATTATGTTTAGCAAATCTTCTTTATCTGAGGATACACTATCGACAATACTTAGCGCATCTTGCGTCTGCGCGTAAATCTGCATCTGCTCCTTATAGGGCGCTACGGGAATGAGAAGTTCTCTTAGTGTCGCAAGTCCAACCGTCTTTTGTGCCGTGCCAGTAGCCTTAGCATCACAGATAGACTTTACATATGATGACCCGAGTATGACATAGAGATAACGATTCGAAATGGTGCACGGACGAACTATTGCAATATGTCGCTGGAAACAGAATTTATCATCTGAATCTATCAAGACCGGAATCCCATAGGAGCCAGTAACCGTAAAAAGCAAATCACCATTTCGCGGCTTGCGAGTTTCGGGTAGTTGGCTGAAATATTCTTTGCTGACAAAACGCGTGTTTTCAAAAGATAACCGGCCCCCAGAAACATTTGAAATCACAAGAAAAGGAACGCCGAAAGATGTTTGCGGAGGAGGTTGGTGATCGCCGTCGCCAATCGCTTCTGCAACTGCACCAAGTCTTGACCACGCCCAGCCATCAGGCAGCTCAAATGGTATCTCATCCTCAATGCATTTCACGCTTCCGTCAGCGAACTTCTCATAATGCAAATTATCCTCACTGACAAAGATAATAGTATCGTTCTTGATGTCCTTGGCTTTGAGCTTGCCGTCCTTGACCATCTGCTGCTTCTGCTGGCGAATACGCTCCAGCAGAACAGAAGCCGGTTCATCGTTAGGGTCCTGCGGAACCAGCTTGCCGCGGATGGCAAGGTCAAGCACCTTTTGCCGTAATACTTTCGTATCCATTACTCATCTACCTCGCCGATCAGTTCTTCCAGAGCAGCCACAGCCTTGGCGATGTTTGCGGACTTTTCCTTGATCTGATCCAGCAGTTCAGAGAGGGTATAATCCTCAGTTCCGCTGTCGGACTTCATCCAAGTGATATCCAGACTGGTCTTGTCACGGGCCAGAATCTCCTCGTAGGTGAACTTACGCCATCTGCCGTTGGGATTGTCCGCGCTGTAGGTTTCGCTACGGGCGGACAGATCACCATCCTTATAGCATTCAACGAACTCGTCAAAATGGCTTTCCTTCAGGGGATTGGTCTTGCCGAAGGAAGGCATATCTGAACGCAGGTCATAGAACCAGATTTCGCGGGTATTGCCCTTGTCTTCATAGCCACGGGTGAAGAACAACACATTGGTTTTAACGCCCTGGGCATAAAAGATACCAGTAGGCAGACGCAGGATGGTATGCAGATTACATTTCTCCATCAAGTCACGGCGGATGCGCTCACCGTCACCATCGGCAAAAAGGACATTGTCCGGCAGGACAACCGCCGCACGAGCCTTACCCGTCTTATTCAAGCTGCGGTAAATGTGCTGCAGGAAATTCAACTGCTTATTGCTGGTGGGGAATGTGAAGTCATCGCGGGTAGCCCGTTCACCGCCCTTCTTGGTTCCAAAGGGCGGATTGGTCAGGACAACATCATACCCCTTCATTCCTTTGCCAAAATTGGACAAGGTATCGCCAAGATAAATGGGGCCGCTAATATCGTGCAGCATGGCATTCATCAGAGCTAAACGGTGAGTATCATGTACCAGCTCACAGCCAGAGAAGGCCTGGGTGCGCTGGAACTCCTGCTGATCCACGGGCAGCTCAAACAAATCATCAGTATGGTCTTTGACATAGCGGTCAGCGGCAATCATGAAACCAAAAGTTCCGCAGGCAGGGTCGTTGCACCGCTCACCGGGCTGTGGAGCAACAAGCCGCGTCATGATATTGATCAGAACGCGGGGCGTGAAATACTGCCCGGCACCGGACTTTTTCTCATTTGCGTTCTTTTCCAAGAGACCTTCATACAGATTGCCCAGTCCCTCCTCCTTGGCGGTGTACCAGTCAAACTGGTCGATGGTCTGGATGATCTTCTCCAGATTCTTTGGCTCGTCAATGTTGCTCTGGGCACCCTGATAGATTTCCCGGACGCGGCCAGTACAGCTCTCGCCCAAATGCTCCAGCAGTTCTTTGTAAAACTTCTTCAGTTCAACGCCCTGTTTGGCAAGGAGCTTGTCCCAACGGTACTGTTCCGGGATAGCCCCTTCAGTACCGGTTTCCTTGCACATCTTAAGAAACAGGATATAGGTCAGTTCCGTTACATACTGATGATATGTAATACCGTCATCCCGTAATACATTGCAGAGATTCCATAGTTTTGCTACGATTTCCTGATTGTTCACGCTACGCTTCCTCCATCGTCATAGAGATACTCATTGAGCTCCGTCATGATCTCACGAAGCTTCCCACCAAAACGGCGGTCAATAATCGTAAAGCCACCCGCATTCTTAAATGCGCCAACTTCAAAAATTTGTTCATCAAGAACGCTCTCTTCCAACAGAACCTTCTCGATCCGTTTGAGCCATTCTAACTGTGTCTTGTTGAATTCATGGTTCATTCTCAACTTTGCAAATGCGTGCTTTACTCTCTGCTCATGCCCTACAAGCGCAGAACCGAGAGCCTGTTGGCGGATAAAGGCAATAATATCGGCCACAATGTCCTGATTGGTCATCTCATTCCATGCGGAGTTCAACTGCTTCTCCGTGAAGTCATGGCGGTCAAGCTCCAGCTTTAGGCTCTTGAGGGCTTCCCTGGTGAGTTCGGAAGGTCTGGTACATACCGTGCGCAGAGCTGCGATGGCATTTATATTGTTATTGATGAACTCCCTGAATGCTTCCAGATAGTCCTCTGGCTTCTGGCCTTCGCCGTAACCGCGGGTGTGGTCAATCAGCTCGTCCTCATGATTATCAATGACAACCGGGCGCTTGCGGTGGGTCCTGTCCTTGTCCAGCACGGAGAACGCCTCACGATGTCCCAGCAGTTCAGCGGTGGCCTCCTTGATTGTGCTGCTGTTAAGGTGTTCTGCAAAGGCACCCAAATCCTTGCCTCCAGTAAGGTGGGCAAACTGCTCCAGTGCCTTTTTACTCACATTGCGGCGCTTGCGCTGCAGCTTGGCAACAATCAGGTCGATCTGATAAGCAAGTTGCTCATCGGTGGTTGCTACCTCCAGCCCCTTCATCAAATCTTCAAAACTGGCAGACGGGTTGGTAGCAACTGGCTTCATGTTGCTGACATCCTGCAAGGATTCATACACACCCACAGGATCATAAATCTCAAAGTGAGTTTTGCCGATAGCGGGACACAATCTGGTGGCACGGCCTAACATCTGCTCAAAAAGGATGCGGGATTTGATGCGACGCATAAATACCAAGGTGGTGATCTCCGGCACATCAATGCCGGTGGTCAGAAGGTCAACGGTGACTACGATTTTGGGCAGAGACTCGTTTTTGAAACGCTTGATTGCTTCAGAGATTTTCTTTTTGTTGCCGCCTGCCACGCTTCCGGTGATCTTCATGACGGTATCGTTGTCAACGCCGCCATCCGCATAGATCTCCTTCAAAATTTTTACAATAAGGTCAGCATGGTTGTCATCGACAGCATAGATGAGGGTCTTGCCCTGACCATCCGGGTTGAAGTCCCATGCGATTTCTTCGAGGACAGTCCGGTTGAAATTCTCTGTGATGACCTGTCGGTTGAAGCTGTCGATTTCAAACTTCATATCATCTTCCAACTCAGCACTATTGAGGACTTCACCGGTAACCGGGTCGTAAATAGCAAGCTGTTCGCCCTTCTGATAGTTGATACCCTCAACACGCAGTTTGGTGCGGATATTGTGTGGCGCATCGTGATCTACCAGATAGCCGTCAATGACAGCCTCACGGTAAGAATAGTTAAAAACAGGCTTTCCGAAGATTTCGGTAGTGTGCAGCGCCGGTGTTGCAGTCAACGCAATTTTCACGGCGTCAAAGTACTCGATGACGGTGCGGTATTTGCTGATGTAGTCATCCTGGTTACGGTAGAGCATCTCGGTTTCGCTCATTTCCTTATCCAGAATATATCCACGGTGTGCTTCGTCAACCACAATTAGATCGTAGTCTGTAACGGAGGGCATGGTATCGCCCTCGGGATAAAGGATACGCTTGACAAGGCTCTGGACCGTTGCGATATGTATTTTTGTTTCTCTGTCGATTTCCTTTTCATCCAGACCCTTGATGTTATAGATGGAATCCAAGGTCATCAATTCTTCGATTTTTACCTCCTTGAAAACATCCTCGGCCTGTTCGCCAAGCGCAGTGCGGTCCACGAGGAACAGGACACGCTTAAAACGGTCACTCTTGATAAAGCGGTAGATCATACCAAGGATAGTACGGGTCTTGCCGGTACCAGTTGCCATGGAAAGCAAAACAGTCTGTTTGCCGTCAATGACAGCCTGCTCCGCTGCTTCGATAGCGCTGATCTGATATTTGCGTAGGTTCAATCCATCCGGATCGCGCAGTAAATCAAAGGGAGTGTTCTGGAGCGCGGCATTGGCGGCGGCAATATCCTTTTCGAGTTGCTCCATCAGACCTTGGGGACTGATCCAGCCTTGCAGAGCCTTGGGGGCATTTGCTCCACTACGCAAATCCAGACACCAGATACCGGATTTGGTTTCGATTTGCTTCAGATATTTACGGCCATTGGTAGCAAAAACAAAGGGGACTTTATATGCACCCCACTGGCCGATAACGTAGTCCTTATGTTCAGCTTTAATACCCTTGGCATATTCCTTGCACTGGTGGTCAATTACAGACGGAATGTCAATAGCGGCTTTCTTTGCTTCCACGATGCCCACGAGCTTCAGTCCCACAAACAGAGCATAATCTGCATAACCGTTCTTGCCGACAGTAGAATCAGTGGGCCACTCAGCAATGGCAAGATTTCTCCCTTTCTGCGGACGGGTTCCCCTGGAGTAACGCAGATTATTGGTGTCGGCTTCCCAGCCGAATTTACGGAACTGCTCGTCAATCAGATAGCGGGTTTCAGCCTCGGAAAGATCCATGCTCTCGGATGCGGTTTCACCCTTTTCCGCACGTTCCTTGGATGTCTTGGACGATGCTGCGGTGGATACCGCATCGACCTGCTTGGAGAGTGCAACAATCTTTTCCTCCTGCTCTTTAATGATGGACTCATAGTCCGGCTGCACCACATTTTCAGGCATGACAAACGCAGGGGCAATATATCCCCAGTCGCCATATACTTCCATGAACCAAACCGCAAGGTTATAGGTCATAGAGAGCAGCGTTTTTGCATCCTCCACAGAGTCTGCACCCGCATGGACCGCATCGTTTCGCGTTTTGCGAAGTGCATACAGGATGTCGTCGATTTTCTTGGGAATCAGGCCTTCGCGCTTCAGCAGGCGAATCCGGTTGGCGTGGGTGTTGTCGATGGTCGGTTCCTTGATATGCTCAAAAGCAAAAATCTCAAGAATCAGCCGCTCACCAAACATACCCAACTTATACAGGCAGGCATTGGCATCGGAGTAGACATAGCTCTCCGCTGCCGCACCGATCTGTGCCAGCGCAGGCCAGTATCTGTTGAGAAATTCAAAGTTGGATTTCATGTGTGTCCTCCTAACTTTAGTAGTGCTTTTGATAAGTTGCTATTATCAGAAGTTGGCGGGCAAAATCAATCAAGATCCTCCGCAAAAAAGTCGCTGTCAATTCTTTTAATTTCGTATGTAGCTTCCGTGGACACCCCTAAATCATATTCAATCATCAATTTTGCCAGCGTGGTGTCATCAACAAGCACGACCTTTGTGGTGTGTTGCTTCTCTGCATATTGGCGTGCTTCTTTCGTGAACTTGGCCGTCGTAATGAACAATCCTTTGGAAGCACCTTGTCCAGCCAGCGCACCAACGAATTTCTGAATCTCTGGTCTGCCAACGGTTTTGTCACAATCCCAACGCTTCGCCTGAATATAAATCAAGCTGAAGCCAAGTTTGTCTTCACGGATGATACCATCAATGCCTTCATCACCGGTTTGCCCGATGACCGTGCCGGCATCATCCACCGAGCCACCATATCCCATTTGCGTCAACAGCTTGACGACCAGATGTTCAAAGAAAGCGGGAGGCTGCTTCATTATTTCACTCAAGAGATCATCTGCCAGGGTAGTGTTGATCTGCTGAAAGGCTTCATCCAAAATATCCTGTGGTGTTTTACTGGATACTTTTGCTGCGGGTGTCGAAGTGGTGCTTTCTTCATTATTGTTCGGAGAAATAAACTTTCGAAATGACTCAAAGCGCTGAAGATAAAGGTTATCGATTTGAGGAGGATTTTCATTGAGGACTTGTCTGCCTGCTGGCGTAATCACATAAATACCTCGTGACGGGCTTTGCACAAGGCCTGCCTTTTTTAGATATGTCCTTGTCCAGCCAATACGGTTATCAAAAAGCTGCTGCTTCCCGCTTGGCAGCATCTCAGCCCGTTCCTTTTCGGAAACCGAGAAAACCCCTGCAACCGCATCTTTTACCTCTTTTGATTTGTGCAGTTGGCCATCTGCCAAGCAATCAAGGAAGGCACGGTACATCTCATCATATTTGGGAATTGGCATCTGACACTCTCCTTACGCTTTCAGCTTATAGGTTCTATTTCGATTTCCGCCTTCGGCTACGACAATATCCTCCGCGGTCAGTTCAGAGAGGAGTTTCTTGGCTCGTGTACTCTTGACTCCAAGGAGCTCTGCAATATCGGCACTTCTGGCCGAAATATGATCAGTAAGGTAGACGATGATTTCTTCTTTCTGTCGCGCAGATTTTATCGTCGCTTTTTTATCGCCACTTTTTATCGTCGCTTTTTTATCGTCTCCCTTGGAGAATAAAAGCGTTAATGTTGTCCGCTCCGGCTCGAGTTGCTCTGTAATCTCCGGAGTTGTCCAATTCTGCTCACGCCAGACACGGAAGATATTCGGAATACCGCTCCCTGCGCGCTCACCGATATCAATCAGGTTGAACATCTTCAGCATCGTTCCATTACGAGGATCAGATACACCGCCGCTCTTCGCTGCATCAATTTCAATGCGGAAGCTGCCTGGGTTAGACATCGTAATGCTGTTACGCTTTTTGACGATGACCAGCCCCTGTCTGCCGTAATAATCGGCATTCACCAAACAGTTGGCCAGTGCTTCACGCAGAGCCTGATGCACCGGGGTATCATCTACACGAGTACCTCCGTCCATTTTGAATGGAACTTTGATATCCTGAATCAGTTTGTTGTAGACCCTGAAATAGAAGTCGTACACATTGCCGCTCCAGTCGCCGGATGAGGAAATAATCCGGTCGGTCCATCGCGTGTCGGCGTCATACTGCTCCTGGTAATCCAGAAAGTAAGCGTTGAATTCCCGCACAATGTCATATTCGTTACCGAACATGAGAAGTCCGGCAGAGGTGGGATGCTTCTTTCCGTCAGAGCCGATGCCCACGGCGCCCAGCTTCAGGAGGAAATCTTCATTCTCCAGCGCCTCCCATACATGGCCAGGACGGGAAAGGCGCATCCTCTGGCGATAGCTGCGGATGCTCTCCTTGTTGAACACAGTCATGTCCATTTCATTCAGGATGAGCATGTCTTGCGTTTTCACGGATGCGTCCCGCACCATGGCCTGATATTCTTCCTTGGTGCAGCGGTAGTCACCCTCTCCGTTGCGGCGATAGGTACAGAGCGGGTTACCATCTACATAAACCGGCTTATAAGAGCGCTCTGCACGGGGAACATTGATGACCACAATGTGGTCGCCATCCACCTCCTGGACAAATACATCCTTGGAGGACAGGACATTCACGCTGGTCTTATTAGGGTTATTGACGATATCCCAGAACTCCTTGATGAGTCTGTCAGGGTCGGGCAGATCTACCGTGTGCAGGGATTTATCCGCCCATTCTTCCACGCCCAACAGGATAATGCCGCCGTGGGTATTGGCGAAGGCAGAGTAGGTTTCCCAAATGCTTTTGGGCAGACCGCCAAGGGATTTCTTCGCCTCAATGCGGTTGTTCTCCCGATATTGCTCGATTTTGGAAAAGTCAATCATGCTGCTCCTCCTTCACCAATTCGATGATGTCGCAGAAGTCGCAACCCAGCACAGTGCAGATCTTCGTCAGGATCTCTGTGCTGACATGCTGGTTCTTGCCCAGCTTGGCAAGGGCGGTCGTAGACATGCCGGTAGCCAGACGCAGATCCTTCTTTTTCATGTTTTTATCGATCAGGAGCTTCCACAATTTATTATAGCAAACAGTCATTTTTCACCTCTGATTCTTCATATGCTCGAACAATTGATGCGGCCAAAAGTTTCGGCGTAAGCCATGAAGTTAATCCTTACATATCCATTGAACACGCTCGGAAAAGTACGTCGGATAGGCCGATAGGATATCCAAGATGTCATCTTTATGCGACTTTATAACACCTACGATGCTGTTAGCCTCGATTGAATCATGGCCTATTTCGTCTGCCAGAAGATTTGCAAGGAATCGGTCATTAAAGATTTTCTCGCATACCGAAACTGCGGTTTCTGTTTTGACTCCGTATTTCAATCTTCTTTGTAGAAGGAGCAAATTGGGCAATGGATTAACTAAGTCCTCGTCATTGATTTCGATGATATCCATGACGTTCCCCACAAAGAAACTTAATTCGTAAGAAATGAACTTGCTGCAGATATCTTCAAGATCCGCTATCGGCAAGGATGTACGCTCATGCATTTCAACAAATGAACAGCCTTCAAGCCACATTTGGCAAATATCCGCAAAGCAGTCTATTTCTTTCTTGAGCGTATGGGTTTCCTGGAAAAAAGATATTAGCATCTTAACCAGTTGTTCATCTGTATAATTCTGCTGGGTAAGGTGGTTTTCGGCTATCCACTTTTCAATTTGTAACGAAAGCTTAATGCCGACCATAGTTCTGGCGTAGTTCTTAATCTGTGATTGCTCAAGTTCACTTATCTTCGATGTGATGACATCAAAGATTCTTTCTAACAAGGCTTTTTCATTATCATTTGCCATGAAGTATGCCAGAGTTCCTTTGCAAATATCAGCCGCTACCGCCTGCTTATCAGCATCCTCACCGATTGAAAATACAAAACACAGGTGGTTTTCGATGGCCTCCACAATGCTTTTTCGTGCCATCATTGATTCCACAATGCTGTTGGCACTTTTTTGTGGATGTGCCTTGTGAAGAGCTGCAGTAAGTTTGCTGACACACTGTCCGAAACAATCTGTTTCAGCATAGTGGTCAATAATGTATTGAGCAACTTTGGCACCGATAACTCTGGTTTCATAGTCAATTCGGATGTCCTGAACAAGCGACAGGATTGAACTTCCACAAGGCTCCGCAGCGCTACTGTCAAACATCTTAATACAATCTTTCCATTTGTAATTGCCGCCATTTCTTCGGTTGTTCTTATTATCGAACAGCTGAGGGTCTGTAACGATAACACTTCCCTCGGTATACATTCCAGATCGCGCAGTTCGTCCCATCAAATTCTGAAGACTACGAATTTGCATACTGTTTCGTGCGACCATAAAACTGGTCATAAACAGATACTTTATTGGAATGTTTACTCCTTGTGCAAGAGTAGATGTACAGACAACCAGACGCACAGCTTTGTTTCTAAAGGCATACTCTACAGCAAGACGCAGTCCATTAGGCAAGTTAGAATAATGCGGGAGAACTCCTAAATGGCAGGCAATCGTATATGGATGCTGTTCCCCATAATAGTCGGACATCAACTGTGCCAGTCGACTCATTTCTTTGCCATCGCTGTTTCCTTTAATCTCAGCGAGGAGGCATCCCCGATCCCTTAATTCAATAATTCTGTTGATTGCAGTCAGCACGGTACTGGTTCGATTAGCAAAAATGGCAGCTCCACCATTTTTGCATAGCTTATTTGCGTAATATATCGCAATGTCTTTGGCATCTGTTAACTCTGGGAAATAGCGCTGCTTTTTCTCGCGGGGACGCTTTTGTAATGCAATAACCTCTATACTGCGGGGAACGTAAAAATCTTCCTGCGCTGAATCATCAGAATAATAGTGGATATCTTTTGTTTGCGAGGCAAACCCGATTGTTTTGGGTGTCGCTTTAATTTTGGAATCTGACGCTAAAACACCAGCTTCACCCAAGAGCCATTTTTGAATCTGCTCGGCATTAGAAAGTACCGCAGAAAGAAGAATGATTTGCTCTTTCCCTGATATGTGGCTCCGGATTTCAGAAATCAACAATTCGTAAATAGCCCCTCGACTTCCGTCATCAAACATGTGGCCTTCATCAAATATATACAAACCAATTTCATCCAGGAAATCAGCTTGATGATGAATAATATAACTGAGCTTCTCAGGGGTACAGATCAGTATTTTTGACTTGAAGGACAAGAACAACTCAAGGGAAAAGTCTTCCTCGAGAACATCAGAAAACTGGTTGACTAAAACCTCATCCCCGAATGCCGAAATCATATCATTTGCTATTTCGTTGCACAGAGCACGGAGCGGAGCAACTATTATTGCTGTGGTTGCTCTGCCTGAGGCAAAAGACGAGCGAATCACCAGCTCAATACTTTTAGTTTTTCCTACTCCAGTTGGCAACTGTACTATCGCGCTCTGACCCCTTAAAACTCCCTTTTCGCCAATAAGCTGTTGCGCAGGCCACAGCATTCTTGGCGCCTTGGGGCTTTTAAGGTAATCTGACCATAGGGACTGATCTAACTCAGAATACCTGGGCAGAAGGATCCACGATGACTTGGACAAGGCCACCATAACAATGGCACACAATATATCGACATAGTATATTTCCATCGGAGCGTCATTTTCATAAATCGCTTTTCTATACTCCGATAATAGGCTCCGTATTTCCTCTACCCCTTCTCCTGTGTTGTAATAGACCAGCAATAAATGGCAGACTTTTTCTCCATTAGGAGTATCTACACTTATATGAAAGTCTCGATTCAGCAGAAGATACCCGAGTAAGTTACCCGTGATTTTTTGAGGCTCGTTGATTTCCGGATTTATCCGTACAAAAAAATCAGAACATAAAACTTTTGCACTTCCAAAATCATCAGAGAGAAAATAAGCCGCAGCTCCAGACAGTAAAAAATCAGCATCATATTCCTCACGATCATTGGCCCCTACAGCCGCATCAAAGTATTGTGAAGCAGCCACCAAATGCGGTGAAAATTCTTCCATGTCAGCTACGTTGTTTTCGATGACACTTTCGGCATATCGAGAAAGTATGTAAACAACAGGATAGGATAGTTCATTCGAATTTAATGGAAACTTAGGATAATCCTTTTGCGGAATGTCATACTCTACAAGTTTTGCTTTGGCTTTTTGGTATTTGAGCATATAATTTGAAGTATTTGAGAAAATCATTTAGTACACCTTTCGAATACTTGATGTGTCAGGGACATCAAATCTGCTCCGTGGACATAAAAAACGGACTGATCTGTTTTCAGTTCCAAATCTGCTCCCATAATACCGACAATGACTTTCTTTTCGACAGCTGGCAAGCTTGAAATGGCAGCCCCTACAAAGGATGTTCTATAAGGGTATTCGGTTTTTTGTTGAAACCTTGCTACATCCGCTGCTTCTGTTGACTTTCCCATAAAGCGGAGCTTTTTTCGGTAGTAATTCAAAGTATGAGAAACTCTATCCTCGTCTTTTTTTGAATCGGTAACTGCATCTTTAATTACTTTACCGGCCTCATTTGAAGAAAGAAGCGCTTTTACCTCTATTGCCACAAGCTCATCGTTTTTATGCGGGGCTTTTCCCTCAGCGAAGAACCTGTATGCAATTATATCTGTGCCATGCTCAGATTCATTTTTACCGGAACGGTTGTGCTGCTTACACCGTGGAACTTCATAGTTCAGGATGAATTCAAATAAATCCGCAAACAGAATTTCGCTAATATCATTTGACCGTGCCGTCGGTCCAAATGGTTCTCCTTTTTGCGGGATAATATATTGGCGCAAGTATTCCTCTACCGTCAACTTGTTCAACGCGGCATCTTCTTCCAATTCCCCATCTGGAACATACTGCTTTCTAATGTGAAGTGCCCAGTCATCGAGGATAGCGTCATCTCTGACATAGGATAGCCTGTAACAGTTCAATGGCTGCTGGTCTTCAAAAACCACTCCGTCCTCTCGAACAATCCAATTTACATATTGAGGTCTATCCATACTAAGCATCCTCTCGTTATTTTCCTGGCATACGATGGCACTCGTCTAAATACTTATGTGCAAACGATATTAACGTAAGTATATCAAGTACCTTCGTTTCATCAGTCTTCCAATTAACTTTGGGTGTGTGCGCTGCTGGATTTCTAACCAAGTGGAAGATTGCCTCAAGCAGTTCCTTCAAGCCTGTAAATTCGCTGCGCTCGCTATCGGTCTTCATTGCGTTAAAGAAGATATAGGGATCGTTCTTGGAAAACACAGTTTGAAAAAGTGTTCCACCATCTGTAGTCAAGCCGGAAATCTGCCGGACACGTTCAGCCAATCCTTTTGACGCTTCAAACACAGCATCATAATAGTCTGCTCTCAAATAGTCTTCAACACAGTACTTCTGTACCTCAGAATGTATGGCACGGTCATATAGAGCTTTTTTCAAGTGGTTGACTCGCTGGTCAACTTCAGAAAGTGTTTCAGCTTGCGAAACCGCTACCAATCGCCCACTTTGGTCAATCGATAACCCGGCAAAGAGAAGGACTTTGTTTGTTTCCTCGAATAAGTACCTGTATTTTTGCCTGCTATCAGCACTCGTGTATGCGGCAGGATTCAGCACTGCCTGCAAAAACGAAAAGACCTTACTAAACGATTGGCTCTTGTTTATCTCCGCTACCAGACAATTGTAAAGCCAGTCTCTTTTGTTTAAGCCTATGGTATATCCCAACTGATTACGGGAGGAGCCGTCATCAACAGAACAAATTCTGCATTGACCCAAAAGTGTTGTTAATTCGCTTTTAGTCAATCCTTCAGACGTATGAGCCACGATACCGCAGAGGGATTTCAATTGCTGCTGATCTAATTTCTGAATAATTTGACTCATATGGACACCTCATACACTGAGTTTACTCTAACACAAGATAATCTTAGCACAGGAAGATTAGTTTGTCTATTGAAAATCCATTATTTAGATTTGCAATGTCCTTTCCAGACGAGAGATTTTGAATTATAAACTGGCAAAGGGTAACCGCAGGAATGCTTTTTTGCTCCCCTGCGGTTATTTCATTGTTTATGCGGCGCAATTTTTGTGGTCAGCCCATGGTGCCGATTTTGTTGCCGTTCTCGTACATATCCTCGGCATACTCGACATGATTGGGGCCTTCGCTTTGTATCCAGCCAAAGCCGGGGACATAGACCATATCCGCCAGTTCGTTATCATTAGCTATTGACTCCGGTGCCGTTTTTGGTTCAAGTTGCGCGGGCTGTACCGGAGTGGGATCTGTCTGCGTAGGAGGTGCAGATTTCTGTTCTGCCACGGGTTCATCTTCTATTTCCGGTGCAGGGACGGGTAGCTCCTCAGTGGTTGTTTCCGGGGCTGATTTAGTTTCCGGCATTTCCGTTTCTTTCTTTTCTGTTACCACTGGCAGCACCGGTTTCTCTGCTTCCGGAAGCGTCGGCTGTGGAGCGATCACGGCGGTCGTTTCGCTCGGTGTGGGTGTTTCCCCGACCGTTTCGGCCTGCGGCCACACGGCGGCACACAGGGCGAGACAGGCGGCGAATGTAGCAGTGATGATGATTCTATTTTTCATTTTGTTTCCTCCTCTTTGAGTGTAAAATGATTGATTTCTGTGGACAACTCACCTTTTGAGGAATAGCTATCAGAACTTCAGAAGATTATCCAGAATATTTGCCGCCTGCTGCAGCTCACTCTGCGTAGCTTCCTTTGGCATATCCGCATCCTTTTTTGCCGTGTACAGCAGATAAGGTTCATAGTTCTGCCGGGTGATCGTGGGGCGGTAGTGCCCAAGCATCTGCGCCAGTTCCTTGGTATCCATGCCGTTCTTCAGAGCAAAGATGGCGCAGGTATGGCGGAGATCCACATACCGGATATGGTCGATTCCCGCTTCCTTTATGATCTCATTGTGCATCCGGCGCACCATCTGCGGCGAGTAGGGTTTCAGCGTGGCCGGATGCATAAACATGAGCGGGCTGCTGGGGTGCTTGTCGTGTTCCCTGATTAGGAGGTCGATTACCTCTGGTGTCAGTGCTATCGTCCTCGTCTGGCTACCGTGCTCCACCAGCTCTCGCCGTACCACGGCACGGTTTTCCGCGATGGTCAGCGTCCGACTTTCAATATCAAGATCACTCCATTTCAGGGCGATGAGCTCGCCTTGGCGTAGGCCTGTCGTCAGCGCCAGCATGAACATGGGGAGGTAGCCCAATTGCTCGGCGGCATCCAGATAATCCTCCATCTCCAGAGGCGTCATGATATTCGCTTTCACCGTTGTGGACTTGCGGTAGCGGAATGCCTTGGCAGGATTCTCCGTCAGGAGACCGTCCCGTATGGCTTGGTCCAAGCATTGCTGGAGCAGGCGGTGGATGTGCCGCATGGTTTCTTCTCCCAAGCCAGAGCTGCCGGGTCGATGATTGCCGAAGCGCCGCCGCTCCTCCAGAAATTCTCCGACCATCTCTGATGTCAATTCAGAGAGAGGTATATCGCCCAAGCCGGGGAGGATATGGTTTTTGAACACATAGTTGTGTGCCGCATAGGTGGTCGGCCTGCTTTGGTGGCTGTCGTAGGTTTCCTGCCAGAAGATGATATATTCCCGAAGCGTCATATTCCCACCTCCATACACTGACGCTGTAAGTCTCGAAAGGCTACCCATGGGAGCCTTGCCTGTTTCAGAATCTTCTTGTGCAGATAGTAGAACTCGTGGAGCTTGTACGGCGCTTCGGTTTTTGGATTGAGAAACACATAGGGCGAGCCGGTTTCCGGTATCTGCTCCAGAAGATGTGCCGTCTTTTCATTGAGTATCAGCAGGCGCTGTCCTCTGAGGATGTACTTGTAGCGGACATGAAAACCGGCCCACGACAAGGTGATCAGTTCACATTGCCGCAGGCCGCTTGATAGTCCTGTATAGATGAGGGGGAGTACGCCGAGCTGCTCCGCCGCGTTCAGGTAACGCTGGAGTTGCCCCAGGCGCAAAGGGGCTGTTTTGTATTCCTCTGCCTTGGGCTCCTGGCAGAGCCGTACCGGGTTGTAGGGAATGAGCTGGTCCTGTGCCGCTTCGTCCATACACCGGCGCAGGAGCAGGTGGACACACCAGACGCTTCTGGCTCCGAGTCCTTGACTTCGCAGACTGTCGTAGAAATTGATGATTGTCTGCTTTGTCAGGCCAGACAGCACCACGCCTCCGATGCTGGGGATGATGTGGCTGTAAATCAGATTGCGGTATCCGCCCTCGGTGTTGCTATTCCATTTGTGGCGGTTAGCGGTGAACCAGTGGTCGCACCATTGCCCGGCCGTGAGATTATTTTCTTTCTGCATATCATCGCCTCCTTTTGGCAAACGAACAATATCACAGAAAGCAGGAAATAGCTACTGAAAGAACAGAATATTTGCAGAACGAAACTATTCCGAATAATGTCGTTATTGTTCGGAATAATATAGTTGATTTTGCTCGGAACAGTAGTTATAATGTTCTTGACGAACTGCAATGGAGGTGTTCCAATATGACGATCAAAGAAGCGGCTGCTGCTTGGGGCATTACTGAACGGCGGGTCAATGAGCTTTGCAAGGCCGGACGTATCTCCGGCGCATATAAGGAGGGCAGGCAGTGGTTTATCCCGGACGGTACTCAAAAGCCGATGGATAAGCGTGGTCATCGGAGTGAGGTAAAGCCCGCAGCATCATCTGCGCGCAAGCCGTTGCCCATTGGCGTATCTGATTACCGGGACGCCTGCAAAAACTACTACTATGTGGACAAGACCTTAATGATCAAGGAGTTTCTGGACGAGCGCCCCAAAGTATCCCTATTTACCCGCCCCAGACGCTTTGGCAAAACGTTGAACATGGATATGCTCCGCACTTTCTTCGAAAAGACGACCGAGGACACATCCGTTTACTTCAGAGACAAGAAAATCTGGTTTTGCGGGGAATCCTACCGTGCCCATCACAGAAAGTATCCTGTGATTTTCCTGTCTTTTAAGGACGTGAAATATACTTCTTGGGAAGAAACCTATCAGACGCTCCAAAAGCTGATCGCGCAGGAATTCCGCCGTCACGATGAATTGGCCTCCAGTTCTGCGCTCAGTAATTACGAAAAAGAGGAATACTCCATTCTCGCAACAGAAGCTGCTGATGAAGTGGATTATCAAATGTCCCTGCGGACATTGACGCTGCTGCTTCATAAGCACCATGATGTTGCCCCCATCGTCATCATTGACGAATACGATACTCCCATCCAGCAGGGACATGTGAACGGTTTCTATGATACTGTCATTGGATTTATGCGCAATCTGTTCTCCGGTGGCCTGAAGGACAATCCGCATCTGAGCTATGGTTTCCTGACCGGCATCCTGCGTGTTGCAAAGGAGAGTATCTTCAGCGGCCTGAACAACCTGAAAATCAACTCCATCTTGGATGAACGTTATAGCGAGTATTTCGGTTTCACCTCGGACGAAGTGCGTGAAATGGCAGAATACTACAGCGCATCTGATAAGTATCAGGAGCTCTGCGATTGGTATGATGGGTACCGCTTCGGTAATACCGAGATTTTTAATCCCTGGTCTGTCATTGGATACTTCAATAATAACTGCCGTCCCAAAGCATTCTGGCAGTCTACCGGAAGCAATGACATCATCCGCGAGGTGCTGGCTTCTGCAACGCCGGATATTATGGAGCGTCTGGAGCTGTTGATGAAGGGCGAATCCTTCGTTACGCACATTGACACCGGTGTCATTTATCCGCAGATCCAGAATGATCCGTCCTCTGTATACAGCTTCCTGCTGGTGGCAGGTTATTTGAAGGCTGTGAGCTGCGACCAGTCTTACGGCGAGGATTATATGTGCGAAGTGGCTCTGCCCAACAAAGAGATTTCTTTCGTCTACAGCAAGGAGATCCTCTCTCAGCTTGAGAATATTATTCCTCGTTCCGTTGCTATTTCTATTCAGGAAGCTATCTACAAGGCAGATATCGACTCACTGCAAAAAACCTTGGAGAAGTTTCTGCTCCAAACAATAAGTTTCCACGATGCTGCCGACGAAACATTTTACCATGGTCTGATATTGGGTATGTGCGCTGTGATGGACAACAGCTATCGCATTACCTCCAATCGCGAAGCTGGTGATGGACGATTTGATATTCAGATGCTTCCTTTGAATAAGCGGCTGCCTGGTATTCTGATTGAATTAAAGGCCGGGAAAGACCGCTCTGAAACACAGCTTGAAGACCTTGCTAATGTTGCCTTGCAACAGATTAACGACCGTGCATACAGCGTTGATTTGCAGGCAATGAATGTTACGTCAATTATAAAAATCGGCATTGCATTCTCTGGTAAAAGAACACGCATTGCTGCTGAAAGGCAAAACATCGAATAAGCATCTTCGCTCAGCAGGCTGGCTATCATCCAAGTCAGCCTGCTGTTTCTTTGTCATCGCGCTTATTTCTTTGTTTATGCGGCGCAATTTCTGAGCTGCTCTCTGCGGCAAAAACACCCGCTGTCGGAGGTAAATCTGGTCGGAAGCACTTTTAATATACAGAATTCAATCCCACACAAATCCCAAAAGACGAAAGTGGTGCCTGAAACGAACAGGGCAAAAGAGTTCCAAAGAGGAACCGAAGGAGTGCCGGAAAGCGCCAAAGAGGGCGCAACAGGGCTTCCCGAAGGTTCAGACATAGGTTTGGGAGCAAGATGCCGGGTGTTCGAATCACCTCACTCCGACCATACAGGAAAGACCGCCTTTCGGGGCGGTTTTTTGCGGTATTAAGCAAACAGTAGAGCACGCCTTGCGTCCATCCGGCGCTTGACTGTCCGATTCTGTTTACCATCGCTTCCAATGCTGCCGCTTACAGCTTTCTCTTCACCACCATCGGCACCCTCATCGTCATGCTTCTGTGGACCCTCTTTGCTCTGCCCATGGTCATCCCCGACATCATACCCCATTTCTCCGCCGCCCGCCCATCTCTGCCACAAATTCCCCTATCTGTGCATTGACTTTTCCCCTTCTCCCGCACTAAAATATAATGGAATAGGTGTTTGTTTAGATAGACACCCAAGCTATCCAAACGGAGGAACTGCCCATGAAAGAAGTCAAATCCCCAAAGAAACCGCTTATTTACTATTACTGCATTGTCCTGCTGGTTCTTATGGTGTTCAATTCCTTTATCGTGCCGCTTATCGCCAGGCAGCAGATCAAGGAAGTGGACTACGGCACCTTTATGTCCATGACCGAAAAGGGCGAGATCGGCAAGGTGGAGATCGAAAGCAACCAGATCCTTTTCACAGATAAAGACGGCCAGAATGTCTACAAGACCGGCGTGATGGACGACCCGAACCTCACCGAGCGTCTGTATGCCTCCGGCGCCCAGTTCGCCACCGAGATCGTGGAGGAAGCCTCCCCGCTGATGAGCTTTTTCCTGACATGGATCCTGCCGGTCGTGATTTTTGTCGCCCTCGGCCAGCTCCTCTATAAGAAGATGAGCGAAAAGATGGGCGGCGGGCCCAATTCCATGATGTTTGGCCTGGGCAACAGCAATGCCAAGGTCTATGTCCCCTCCACCGACGGCGGCATCCGCTTTGCCGATGTGGCGGGCGAAGACGAAGCCAAGGACAATCTTCAAGAAATCGTCAATTACCTGCATGACCCCAGTAAATATAAGGCCATCGGTGCTTCCATGCCCAAAGGGATCCTGCTGGTGGGCCCTCCCGGAACCGGCAAAACCATGCTGGCAAAGGCAGTTGCGGGCGAAGCAAATGTGCCCTTCTTCTCCATTTCCGGCTCGGAATTCGTGGAGATGTTTGTGGGCATGGGCGCTTCCAAGGTGCGCAATCTGTTCGACCAGGCAAAGGAAAAAGCCCCCTGCATCGTTTTCATCGATGAGATCGATGCCATCGGCCAAAAGCGCAGCGGCGGCCAATATGGCGGCAATGATGAGCGCGAGCAGACCCTCAACCAGCTTTTGACCGAAATGGATGGCTTCGAGGGCAATAACGGCGTCATCATTTTGGCGGCTACCAACCGTCCCGAATCCCTTGATCCCGCGCTGACCCGTCCCGGCCGCTTTGACCGCCGGGTACCGGTGGAGCTGCCCGATTTACAGGGCCGCGAAGCCATCCTCAAGGTCCACGCCAAAAAGGTGGAGCACGAGGATAATATAGATTTTCTGGCGGTCGCCCGCATGGCCTCCGGCGCTTCCGGCGCTGAACTGGCCAATATCGTCAATGAAGCTGCCCTGCGCGCTGTACGGGATGGCCGCACTAAGGTTACCCAGTCCGACCTGGAGGAGAGCATCGAGGTCGTCATTGCCGGCTATCAGAAGAAGAATGCCATCCTCACCGACCACGAAAAGTGGATCGTCTCCTACCACGAGATTGGCCACGCCCTGGTGGCTGCCTGCCAAAGCCACTCTGCCCCGGTGCAGAAGATCACCATTATCCCCCGCACCTCCGGCGCTTTGGGCTACACCATGCAGGTGGATGAGGGCAACCACTATCTAATGAACAAAGAGGATATCGAAAATAAGATCGCTACCCTCACCGGCGGCCGCGCCGCGGAGGAAGTCAAGTTTGGTTCCATCACCACCGGCGCCTCCAATGATATTGAGCAGGCTACCCGCCTGGCCCGTGCCATGCTCACTCAGTACGGCATGAGCGATGAATTTGATATGGTGGCACTGGAAACGGTGAACAACCAGTACCTTGGCGGGGATACCTCCCTGGCCTGCTCCGCCGGCACCCAGGCGGAGATCGACCGGCTGGTCATTTCCATCATAAAGAAGCAGCATGAAAAGGCCACCGGCATCCTGAACGAAAAGCGGGAAAAGCTGGACGAGCTGGCCAAGTACCTGTACGAAAAGGAAACCATCACCGGCGAGGAATTCATGAAGATCCTGAATGAATGATCCCGCAAAGAGGTACCGCATGAATTTACTGTTTTGCATCAATGGCGGCTACACCGGCCCGCTGCTGGATTGTCTGGATTCCATAGTACTGCATGGGGGCGAAAAACACTATGATGTGTACCTCCTCTCCTCCGATTTAGCGGAAGAAACGCAGCAGCAGCTTTGCCGGCAGGTGCCGGCCGCTGTTGCCCTGCACTTTATCTCGGTTCCGCGGGAACTATTCGAGGACTTCCCGGAAACCGACCGTTATCCGCAGGAAATCTACTACCGGCTGGCCGCGCCCCTGCTGCTTCCCCCGGAGCTGGACCGTATCCTGTACCTGGATGCCGATATTGTGGTCATCAACCCACTAGGACCGCTGTACCGCAGCGATTTTGAGGGGAACCTATTTATGGCCTGCACCCACACCCGGGAGCTCCTGACCCGCGCCAACAGCCACCGCCTGGGGCTGGAAAAACCGGTCCCCTATATCAATACCGGTGTGATCCTGATGGAGCTGGACGGCCTGCGCCGGGAGATCGACCTCGGGGCGATCCGGCAGTATGCGCTGGAGCACTTTGACGCCCTGCTGTTGCCGGATCAGGATATCCTTACCGCGCTGTATGGCAGCCGGGTCAAGCTCCTCGATAGTCAGCGGTATAATCTCAGCGACCGCATCCTGGCCTTTTACAATGCCAATCCCCTGCACCCCCACCACAGTCTGGAGTGGGTGCGGCAAAACACCGTCATTATCCACTACTGCGGCCGCAATAAGCCCTGGAAGCCCGGCTATGTTGGTATTTTGGATGTGTTTTACCGGGAGCTGAAGGAGCAGCAAACCCACCTGCACCCGGAAAAGAACCGGTAAAAATGTTTCACGTGAAACATTTGTTCTTTTACGCCTCCCTGTTTCACCGCGGGGAGGTGTTACTCTTTTTTGCCGGGTTTACTTGACTTATTTCCCCTATGGAAGTAAAATATTATATTATGGTTCTATGCCGAGGAGGAAAGTATAAACATGAAAAATACCGAAAAATCGATGGATACCCTGGTAAACCTGTGTAAGAACCGCGGGTTTGTTTACGCCGGCAGCGAGATTTACGGCGGACTGGCCAACACCTGGGATTACGGCCCCCTGGGCGTGGAGCTGAAGAACAACATCAAGCGCGCCTGGTGGAAGAAATTCATCCAGGAGAACCCCTATAATGTCGGCCAGGATGCCGCCATCCTGATGAACCCCCAGACCTGGGTGGCCTCCGGCCATCTTTCCGGCTTTTCCGACCCTCTGATGGACTGCCGCGAATGCCACGAGCGCTTCCGTGCCGATAAAGTCATTGAGGACTGGTGTGCCCAGAACGGCTTTGAGCTGCCCCGCCCCATCGATGCCTTTACCCAGGCGGAGATGAAAGATTTTGTGGAGGAGCACAATATCCCCTGCCCCACCTGCGGCAAGCACAACTTTACCGATATCCGCCAATTCAACCTGATGTTCAAGACCTTCCAGGGCGTTACCGAGGATGCCAAGAACACCGTTTATCTGCGTCCGGAAACCGCACAGGGCATCTTTGTCAACTTTGTGAATGTCCAGCGCACGACCCGCCGCAAGCTGCCCTTCGGCATTGGTCAGATCGGCAAGAGCTTCCGCAATGAGATCACCCCCGGCAACTTCATCTTCCGTGTGCGCGAGTTTGAGCAGATGGAGCTGGAGTTCTTCTGCCAGCCCAATACCGACCTGGAATGGTTCCAGTACTGGCGCAACTTCTGCCATCAGTGGCTGCTCTCTCTGGGCATGAAGGATGAGAACCTGCGCCTGCGCGACCACGATCCCGAGGAGCTGTGCTTCTACTCCAAGGCGACCACTGACTTTGAGTTCATGTTCCCCTTTGGCTGGGGCGAGCTGTGGGGCGTAGCCGACCGCACCGACTACGACCTGACCCAGCACCAGAACACCAGCGGCAAGGATCTGACCTATTTCGACCAGGAAAAGAACGAGCACTACATCCCCTATGTCATCGAGCCGTCCCTCGGCGTGGAGCGCAGCTTCCTGGCCTTCCTGTGCGATGCCTACGATGAGGAAGTGCTGGGCCAGGATAAGAACGGCAATGATGATATCCGCACCGTACTGCGTCTGCACCCGGCGCTGGCCCCCTATAAGGCCGCTGTACTGCCCCTTTCCAAGAAGCTGGCAGATAAGGGCCGTGAGATCCAGCAGGAGCTTTCCAAGTACTTTATGGTGGATTACGATGACGCCGGCTCCATCGGCAAGCGCTACCGCCGTGAGGATGAGATCGGTACTCCCCTGTGCATCACCGTGGACTTTGAGACCGTGGGTGATGAGAACACCCCGGCCGATCACTGCGTGACCGTGCGTGACCGCGACACCATGGAGCAGGTTCGCATCCCGATCAGCGAGCTGCGCAGCTACATTGAAAAGAAGCTGGAATTCTGATTTTCCTTATAAACAAAGCGATCCCCCTGCCGAAACGCAGGGGGATTATTTATGTATCGAAATATCAGAATTTTACACCATAAACAGCAAATTGGTGGAAATGCGTCAGGCGGTCCAGCGCGGCATCTCGCCAATAGAAGCCGGTGTGATCGAGGGTAATGGCCTGCCACTCGCCGGTCGTGCCATCTTCCATCCAGTAGCCAAACTCCATTGCCTCATAGATGCCGGTGGAAATGACGGTATCCTTGGCGCCATCGTCGGTCTTCTCCACACGGGTGATCTCATAGCGGCCATCGGTATACATCTGGGCATTGTAATAGACATCCGCCACTGCTGCCATATCGGATTGGTATAGCCCCGCTACATGCTCCAGGGGCAGCTTTTCTGCCTGCTGGTGGTTGAGGGAAAGCATCAGTGCCAGCACCACGATGATCACTACGATCCACGCAAGGGCAGGAATGCGGTTCATGGCTGCGTTTGCTTTAGAAAGCCAGTTCATGTTAGTTCCTCCTGTTTGGTCAATCGCTGCTTCTATATTAACTATATTTTGCCAAACAGGGGGGGTGAAACAAGTGTCATTGCTCAAAAATGTTATATAAATTTCGTGTCGAATTTTTGTGGGAAATGTCTCAAGCTTGCTCTGTCACTGCAAAGGGCTTACCCATAATGAAAATGACCAGTGCCAGCAGCATGGCACCGCCGCAGATGAAGCAATACACTGGCACACCAACACTGGCCAACAGATAGCCGCCGACCAGGTTGCCCACGATGCTGCCGATGCCCTGCGTAACCGCCACGCTGATGAGGATAGCCCGCCCGGCATACTGCCGCGGGAATAGTGAGGCGACATAATCGATATTAAAGCGGGGAAAGCCGGCAAAGCCGATGGACATGAGAATCTGCGTGGCCATGACCCCGGCCATACTGCGCAACACCCCCAGCAGCAGGATGCGTGCGCCCAGCGCGGCGAGGGAAACGATAAACAGTACCGGCAGCGGCAGGCCCTTTTGCAGCAGGCGGCTGGCCAGGCGCATCAAGAGGAACTCACCCACACAGTAGAGGAACACCGAAAGGCCATAGGTGGAGGCATCGCCGCCGATGTAATTGATGATGACCTGCATAAAGCCATTGACCGAACGGGTGGAAAAGTAGTACAGCGTGCCGCAGATGAGAAAAACCACATAGGGGCGGCAGCCCAACAGCTTCCTAAAGCTGGCCCACAGGGACTCCTTTTGCAGATCAGCACTGGTTTCCGGGTCACTTTCCGGATGGAGAAGGGGAAGTTTATTGGGATCAGACAGTGGGAGGGCCAGCAGAATGGAAAGGCCCAGCGCCCCCATGTGCAGCCAAAAAAGGAAATTGATCCCCAAAGGGGCAATAAGGTAGCCGGAAATTAAAGCCGTGGTGGCATAAAAGATAGAACCAGCGCTGCGGATATTGCCGTAATCAATGGTGCTATCCCGCAAGGTCATCTGGTTGGTCCAGGTATCAAAAACACTGGAAGCACAGTAATCCAGCGCCGAGATCAGGCTGAAGGAGAGCATCGTCCAAAGAAAGCCGCGGCCAAAACAGAAGGGCAGCAGCGGTGTGACGATCATCCCGCCCGCTACCAATATAATGAACAACCATTTGGGGGAAATCGAACGGTCAATCAACCGGCCGTAAATAGGGCCGGCGATCATCATAACCAGGTACTGCAGCATAGTGATGTAACCACATTGTACCTCGGTGTAGCCATAATCCAGCAGGATGGTGACCGTATAGGCGTACAGCGAACAAAAGCTGACGAAATAAGCGCCCTCCAACAGGAACATATGGTGGCTCCGGCTCATGCTGCTTTCCCCCTTGCGATTCATTTTAATATATATGGAAAAACCACCCTATTGGGTGGTTCATCCTAAGTGCCGGCATCAACCTATTTTCCCGGGCCGCTTCCAGCCAAGTATCTTCGGCGCCAATGAGCTTAACTTCTGTGTTCGGGATGGGAACAGGTGGGACCTCATCGCAATCAACACCGACTATTGAGTTTAGAAAACACACCCTGAAAATTGAACAACGAAAATGCGGAACAAAGATCTGCTTGCTTGGTCAAGCCCTCGACCGATTAGTACACGCTAGCTTAACATGTCACCATGCTTACACATTGTGCCTATCTACCTTGTAGTCTTCAAGGGGTCTTACCTGATTGACTCAGTGGGATATCTTATCTTAAGGCCGGTTTCACGCTTAGATGCCTTCAGCGTTTATCCGATCCGCACATAGCTGCCCAGCTGTGCCACTGGCGTGACAACTGGTGCACCAGAGGTGCGTCCATCCCGGTCCTCTCGTACTAGGGACAGCTCCTTTCAAATATCCTGCGCCCACGACAGATAGGGACCGAACTGTCTCACGACGTTCTGAACCCAGCTCGCGTACCGCTTTAATTGGCGAACAGCCAAACCCTTGGGACCGAATACAGCCCCAGGATGCGATGAGCCGACATCGAGGTGCCAAACCTCCCCGTCGATGTGGACTCTTGGGGGAGATCAGCCTGTTATCCCCAGGGTAGCTTTTATCCGTTGAGCGATGGCATTTCCACTCACATACCACCGGATCACTAACTCCAACTTTCGTTACTGCTCGACCCGTCAGTCTCGCAGTTAGGCTGGCTTTTGCGTTTACACTCAAGAGCATGGTTTCCGTCCATGCTGAGCCAACCTTTGAGCGCCTCCGTTACTCTTTTGGAGGCGACCGCCCCAGTCAAACTGCCCGCCTAACAATGTCCCCTGACCAGATTCATGGCCACAGGTTAGAATTCCAGCACTTCAAGGGTGGTATCCCAAGGGCAACTCCGCACAAGCTGACGCCTGTGTTTCCCAGTCTCCCACCTATCCTGTACATGAAATACCGAAATCCAATATTAGGCTGCAGTAAAGCTCCATGGGGTCTTTCCGTCTTGTCGCGGGTAACCGGCATCTTCACCGGTACTACAATTTCGCCGGGTGGGCTGTTGAGACAGTGTCCAGATCATTACGCCTTTCGTGCGGGTCAGAACTTACCTGACAAGGAATTTCGCTACCTTAGGACCGTTATAGTTACGGCCGCCGTTTACTGGGGCTTCGATTCGGGGCTCTCACTCCTCCTCTTAACCTTCCAGCACCGGGCAGGCGTCACCCCCTATACATCATCTTTCGATTTAGCAGAGAGCTGTGTTTTTGCTAAACAGTTGCCTGGACCTATTCTCTGCGGCTCTGTTTCCAGAGCACCCCTTCTCCCGAAGTTACGGGGTCAACTTGCCGAGTTCCTTAACAACCCTTCTCCCGTTGGCCTTAGAATCCTCTTCCTACCTACCTGTGTCGGTTTGCGGTACGGGCATCGCAGATATCCACAGAGCTTTTCTCGCCAGTATCCAAGTCCATCTTCCCTACTCTAATTTCGGTCCCTTGCAACCGGGGCTACCAACGCCCGGCATGTACCCTTCTACTGTGTCCCTCTGCTTAAATCTTTTGATGGCTACGGAATCTCCACCGTATGTGCATCGGCTACGCCTTTCGGCCTCACCTTAGCTCCCGGCTAACCTGGAGCGGACGAACCTTCCTCCAGAAACCTTAGGCTTTCGGCCATTATGATTCTCACATAATTCGCGCTACTCATTCCGGCATTCTCACTTCTGTGCAGTCCACACGCGCTTCCGCTCGTGCTTCTCCCCGCACACAACGCTCCCCTACCCCGCACATTGCTGTGCAGCCCAAGCTTCGGTTGTATGTTTAGCCCCGTTACATTTTCGGCGCCCGGTCACTCGACCAGTGAGCTGTTACGCACTCTTTGAATGTGTGGCTGCTTCTAAGCCAACATCCTGGTTGTTTGTGCAACTGGACATCCTTTTCCACTTAACATACATTTGGGACCTTAGCTGTGGGTCTGGGCTGTTTCCCTTTTGACAATGAAACTTATCTCACACTGTCTGACTGCTGTGCATCAATTATCCGGCATTCAGAGTTTGATAAGGGTCGGTAGACTCTCGCCCCCTAGCCTATTCAGTGCTTTACCTCCGGTAATCTAACACAACGCTAGCCCTAAAGCTATTTCGGGGAGAACCAGCTATATCCGAGTTCGATTGGAATTTCTCCGCTATCCACACCTCATCCACCACCTTTTCAACGGGGGTTGGTTCGGTCCTCCATGGCGTTTTACCGCCACTTCAACCTGGACATGGATAGGTCACCCGGTTTCGGGTCATATGAAACAAACTGTGCGCCCTATTAAGACTTGGTTTCCCTTCGGCTGCGGTCCTGAAGACCTTAACCTTGCTTGTTCCATATACTCGCCGGACCGTTCTACAAAAAGTACCCGATCACCCATTGACGGGCTCTCGGTGCTTGTAAGCACAGGGTTTCAGGTTCTATTTCACTCCCCTCCCGGGGTCCTTTTCACCTTTCCTTCACAGTACTATACGCTATCGGTCACTGGGTAGTATTTAGGCTTGGAGGGTGGTCCCCCCGGCTTCCCACGGGATTCCTCGTGTCCCGCGGTACTCTGGATCCTGCTCGCTGTCTCTCCTTTTCACCTACACGACTCTCACGTTCTTCGGTGGGCCTTCCCATGCCCTTCGGTTAAAGATCAACAATGCTAAATGCAGTCCGCAACCCCCATAGTATTTCTACTACGGGTTTGGCCTCTGCCGCGTTCGCTCGCCACTACTTGCGGTATCTCGGTTGATTTCTTTTCCTCGCCCTACTTAGATGTTTCAGTTCAGGCGGTTTCCCTCATATACCTATGAATTCAGTATATGATGTATGGACTTCTCCATACGGATTTCTCCATTCGGAAATCTGCGGATCAATGGATATTTGCTCCTCCCCGCAGCTTATCGCAGCTTATCGCGTCCTTCGTCGGCTCCCAGTGCCAAGGCATTCGCCCTGCGCTCTTCTTAGCTTGACCATGCGTTACATAACTTATCCTTTTCAGAATTAGTCATGCGCGAATCTTTGTTGTTACATTCGACAAATATTGTAGTTTACCCTAATATTCTACTATTCATGGGTTTTACATTACTTTATCTCATTCGCAGTTTTCGTTGTTCAATTTTCAAGGTGCGTTTTGAATGGGTGTCTTCTGTGTAATAGAAGACTGGTGGGCACAAGTGGATTCGAACCACCGACCTCACGCTTATCAGGCGTGCGCTCTAACCACCTGAGCTATGCGCCCATTTCCAGTGGTGGAGATGAGGAGGATCGAACTCCTGACCCCCTGCGTGCAAGGCAGGTGCTCTCCCAGCTGAGCTACACCCCCATTTGAAGGCTGCGCCCTCAAAATTGAACAGCATCCACTCCTGAGTCCCTGCACTGACCAGAGTAATGACCTTTCAGCCATTTCTCCTTAGAAAGGAGGTGATCCAGCCGCTCGTTCTCGAACGGCTACCTTGTTAC
>ERZ857969.1492-NODE-1492-length-31807-cov-43.135393_pt1 | contig 31807 bp, 30 predicted proteins | sample MGYA00519864_ERZ857969 | MGnify/ENA primary metagenome ERZ857969 (study PRJEB31778, sample SAMEA3449382) | human gut metagenome | biome: human gut; feature: human-associated habitat; material: faeces | place: United Kingdom | collected 2010/2012 ... | reverse complement strand
AACCTTTAGCCTTTTTTATTTCAATTATTTTTCACTTGCGAAACTTGAGTCAAATTAACTCAAACAATCGCGCGTGAATTCAAAGACATCCATATAGCCGTGGCTAGCACCGAGATACGTAGAGACTGTCGGGAAATGCCTAAAAAGTTTTCGATTTTCCTAACTGATTGATAAAGTGATAGAGGTTTCATAATATTAAAGGGAAGAGAAATCCCCCAACAACCATCGAAAGTGAGAAATTGGGGGGATCGCAAAATTAATCTGCATGTTGCATATTACAGTATCCATACGGCAAAGTGGTGGCAGTTGGCGGGCAGGCTAGAGCAAAGGGCGCGTTTGGCGGCTGCCTGACACGAAAACTTGCCGTAAATGCGGAGCTCTTGTGGGGGAGCTGCATTCTCGCCATGAGAAACAGACAAAAAATCCGGTCGAAACAACCGGAAACAGATATAAAATTGAAATTTTGATGAGTCGGACGCAGAGAAGGAAGGGATTGTCTGCTGCTTCGCTCAGATTGAAAACATTAAACGACAATCCCAAACTCGTTCATGCCGACGTCCTGCTGTCTGACTACGATTTCAAGTCCAAAGAGTCTAACTAGGAACTAGTGTATATACGGATAGGAAATGTCCCAGTCATATGCCAGATACTACACCGTTCGAGCAGGACTTTGGCTTCAAACTCAGCACACAACTGCGAGAGGGATTGAGAAGGTTTGAGGAGTGGTATGGATGGCATTATGAGGAGAAGAAAATGAATAGAAATTTAACAAATAAATTATAACAATACCATGAGCATTTTTGCTGGAAAGACATTGATGATTACCGGAGGTACCGGTAGTTTCGGAAACGCAGTATTGAAGCGTTTTCTCAGAACGGACATTGCTGAGATCAGAATTTTCTCACGCGACGAGAAGAAACAGGACGACATGCGTCACGAGTATCAGGCGAAATTCCCTGACGTTGCACACAAGATAAAATTCTACATCGGTGACGTCAGAAGCTTGGAAAGCGTGCGCTCGGCGATGCCAGGCACAGATTACATTTTCCATGCAGCCGCCCTCAAGCAGGTTCCGAGCTGTGAATTCTTCCCGATGGAAGCAGTGAGGACCAATGTGATAGGCACTGACAATGTTCTCACGGCAGCTATCGAAAACAATGTCGGAGCAGTCATCTGTCTCTCTACCGACAAGGCGGCCTATCCGATCAACGCTATGGGCATCACCAAGGCCATAGAGGAGAAAATAGCTGTCGCCAAGAGCCGTAATTCGCACAACACAAAGATCTGCTGCACGCGTTACGGCAATGTCATGTGCTCACGCGGTTCCGTGATTCCTCTATGGATCGAGCAGATCCGCAGCGGCAACCCTATCACTCTTACGGAGCCTAAGATGACACGTTTCATCATGTCCCTCGAAGAGGCTGTGGACCTGGTACTTTTCGCATTCGAGCATGGCCACAATGGCGACATTCTCGTTCAGAAAGCTCCGGCATGCACCATCCAGACACAGGCAGAAGCTGTCTGTGACCTTTTCGGCGGCAAGAAGGAGGACATCAAGGTCATCGGTATCCGTCACGGTGAGAAGATGTACGAGACACTCCTTACCAAGGAAGAATGCGCCAAAGCAGAGGATATGGGCAACTTCTACCGTGTTCCTGCAGACAATCGAGACCTGAACTACGACCAGTACTTCACCAAAGGTGATGTAAAACGTGCCACCATAGATGAGTTCAATTCTGACAACGCTTACCGTCTGAACTTGGAAGAAACAATCGCCAAAATCGGTGCTCTGGAATATATCCAGAACGAATTGAACGGAGTAGAAAATCTCGCGAAATAATGAAGATTCTGGTTACCGGCGCCAAAGGATTCGTAGGAAAGAACCTTTGCTGCCAACTGAACAACATAAAAGAAGGCAAGGCCCGCTGCTATGGAGACCTCCAGGTCGATGAAGTATTTGAATATGATATTGATTCGACTCCTGAGCAGCTGGACAGCTGGTGCGGCGAATGCGATTTCGTCTTCAACCTCGCGGGCGTAAACCGGCCGAAGGACAATGACGAGTTCATGAAGGGCAATTACGGTTTCGCATCCACGCTGCTCGATACATTGAAAAAGCACCACAACACTTGTCCTGTGATGCTCTCAAGCTCACAGCAGGCCTCATTGACAGGACGTTTCGGCAACAGCGAATACGGCAGGAGCAAGAAAGCCGGCGAGGATCTTTTCCTGGAATATGGCAAAGAGACAGGTGCCAAAGTTCTCGTTTACCGTTTCCCGAACCTTTACGGAAAATGGTGCCGCCCGAACTACAATTCGGCCATCGCCACGTTCTGCAACAATATCGCCAATGACCTCCCAATCCAGGTCAATGACAGAAGCGTACAGATGGAGGTCCTCTACATTGACGATCTGGTCGAGGAGATGATCTGCGCGCTCAAAAGTCAGGAACATCATTGCGAATTCGAGGGACTTGACGTGCTGCCATCCGCTGAAGGTCGTTATTGCTATTGTCCTGTCACTCACAAGACTACGCTTGGAGAAATCGTTGATACCATATATGAATGCGCACGTGCAGTACGTGCCGTGCCGGATTCTGCGGAAGGACCTTCGACGGCTCTCGAAATGCCGCAAGACGGTCTGCGTTATCGCCTGATGTCCACATTCCTCAGCTACCTGCCGAAAGAAAAGGCGATTTTCGATTTCAAGATGAACGTGGATCCGCGCGGGTCGTTTACCGAGCTGGTACACACGCTGAATTGCGGTCAGGTAAGCATCAACATTTCCAAGCCGGGCATCACGAAAGGCCAGCATTGGCACAACTCTAAATGGGAGCAGTTCATCGTGGTTTCCGGCCACGGCCTGATCCAGATGCGCAAGGAGGGAAGTGACGAGGTCATTGAATATGAAGTCAGCGGTGACCGCATCCAATCCGTCATCATGCTGCCTGGCTACACGCACAACATCATCAATCTCTCCCAGACCGAAGACCTCGTGACCGTAATGTATTGCAACGAAGTGTTCAATCCTGAAAGACCAGACACATATTTCGATAAAGTGGAGAAATAAGGAAATGGAAAAGACACCTAAATTCGATTATTCAGATATTCACTGGAAGGAGAACGGCAAACTCAAGCTCTGTATAGTAGTAGGTACGCGCCCTGAGATTATCCGCCTGGCGGCGGTCATCACCAAATGCCGCCAGTATTTCGATGTCATCCTCGCCCATACAGGCCAGAACTACGACTACAACCTGAACGGCATCTTCTTCCGGGACCTCAAACTCGCTGAACCGGAGGTCTATATGGATGCCGTCGGTGACGACCTAGGCGCGACGTGCGGCAACATCATCAACTGTTCATACAAGCTTTTCGCCCAGACCAAACCGGACGCAGTACTGGTTCTCGGCGACACGAACAGCTGTCTCTCTGTCATTGGCGCGAAACGTCTTCACATCCCGATCTTCCACATGGAGGCCGGCAACCGCTGCAAGGACGAGTGCCTCCCGGAGGAGACGAACCGCCGCATAGTTGACATCATCTCGGATGTCAATCTGGCATATTCAGAACACGCGAGAAGGTACCTCGCCGAGTGCGGCCTGCCGAAGGAGCGGACCTACGTGACCGGGTCGCCGATGGCCGAGGTGCTGCACCAGAACCTCGCCGAGATCGAGGCCTCGGATATTCATAAGCGGTTGGGGTTGGAGAAGGGAAAGTATATTCTTTTGTCCGCCCACCGCGAGGAGAACATAGACACGGAAAAGAACTTTCGGAGCCTCTTCAATGCGGTAAACGCGATGGCAGCCAAGTATGACATGCCGGTTTTATATTCATGCCACCCGAGGTCCCGCAAACGCCTGGAGCAGAGCGGCTTTAAGCTCGATCCGCGTGTCATCCAGCACGAACCGCTCGGATTCCACGACTACAACTGCCTCCAGATGAACGCCTTCGCTGTGGTCAGCGACTCCGGCACCCTCCCTGAAGAAAGTTCATTCTTCACCAGCGTAGGCCATCCGTTCCCTGCCATCTGCATCCGCACCTCTACCGAGCGTCCCGAGGCCCTTGACAAGGCCTGCTTCATCCTCGCCGGCATTGACGAGCGCAGCCTTCTGCAGGCCGTGGACACCGCCGTGGAGATGAACCGCGCCGGCGACTTCGGCCTTCCTGTCCCGACCTACACCGACGAGAACGTCTCCACCAAGGTCGTCAAGATCATTCAGTCCTACACCGGCATCGTCAACAGGATGGTCTGGAGGAAGTCATAAAACTCATGCAAAATGTTGTGCACAATATGGGTGCATGATACATGGAAAAATTGCACTTTTTGAGTGCAATTGCTATCTTTGCAATAGTATTGCATAGATATACAAAATTAATTGAGTATGGTTGACGAGGCGTTATACGAATACATGCGTTTGCAGCTGGAACTTACGACCAGCAGTTTTCACAGGTATCTTTATGAACGTGTGAACTGGACTTCCCGTATGATAGCGATCACAGGGGCAAGAGGAGTCGGCAAATCCACGATGATCCTGCAATATCTTAAGGAACAGGCTTCGGATTGCAAGTTTCTATACATATCCGCTGACCATACATATTTCAGCACTCACTCTCTCGTCGAGGTTGCGGATGAGTTCTCGAAGGATGCTGGCCATTTGCTCGTCATAGACGAAGTTCACAAGTATTCTGACTGGTCCCGCGAACTCAAGCAGATATATGACACTCATCCTGACATGAGGGTGATTTTCTCAGGATCTTCCATACTGGACATCATGGACGGTGTCGCTGATCTCAGTCGAAGGGTACTACCTTATACGCTGTATGGTTTGTCCTTCAGAGAGTATCTGGAACTGTTTCACAACATAAACGCATCTAAGTATTCACTTGACGAGATACTCGCGGGCAAGTCACGTATTGACGGTGTGCTTCATCCTCTCCCTCTTTTCAGACGTTACCTTGCAGAGGGCTACTATCCATTTGCATTGGAGGGAGATTTCCCGATGAGGATGCAGAATGTCATAACAAAAACGATAGAATCAGACATCGCACAGTATGCCGAACTAAAGGCACCGACAGCAAAAAAACTAAAAAAGATGCTGGCTGTTATCTCGACACTTGCTCCGTATAAACCTAATGCGGATAGCCTCGCGTCTGAAATCGGAGTCAGCCGAAACAGCGTCTCAGACTATCTCGCGTTGCTGGAGAAGGCTCAGCTGATAGGTCAACTTAGGGACGATACGGGAGGAATGAGGGGACTGGGCAAAGTGGAGAAGGTCTATATTGACAACCCAAGTCTGATGACAGTCTTGTCCGGAGGGAAAGCTGACATAGGGAACATGAGGGAAACTTTTTTCTACAACCAGATGCGTGTGGAGAATGATGTGGTTTCCTCACGTCAGTCTGATTTCGTCATCGGTGACCGCACATTTGAGATCGGTGGCCGGAATAAAGGAAAAAGACAGATTGAGGACCTTCCGGATTCCTATGTCGTAAAGGATGACATTGAATTCGCTCACGGCAACACGCTGCCCCTTTGGTCTTTCGGCCTAAATTACTGATATCGGACGCGGCTATTTTGACTACATGGATCTTTAAATATATTAGCACAATAGCAATGGAACTTAATGGTTAGTGGTCAAATTTTGGACCCGGAGAAAAGCCCCTTACCTTAGCCGGAAAAACGAGACCAATGTACAGCAGCGAAGACTTGTGAAGGTTATATGTGGAGTACCAGAGTGAGTGGGTGCCGCGCGGGATGACGATGCTGGCGGTTCTGTCGCAGGACGAGCTGCTGGAGTTCGAGCGCATGCTGGAAACCGCCCCGGAGGTCTATGACTATTGCGCCAACATGACGGACGAACAGCTGAACCACCTGATAGCGTTCATCTCGCGGAACAAGGAGAACATGTTCCTTGAGCTGAGGCATGTGAAGGAGGACCGTGACGCGAAGGCCCGCGCCCTGGAGGAGAAGGATCGAATCATTGCCGAACAGGAAACAGAGTTGACAAGGAAGAACCGGGTCATCAGGGAGAAGAACAAGGCGCTTGCGAAGAGGGACAAGAAGATCAGCGACCTTGAGGAGTGTCTCTGACTTTGAGCTGAGTCCAAAAATTGACCACAAACAAGAGATCAGTACGGAGACCATTCCACTCTTGCCGATGTATGGGAAGACTTGGTTGATTACTAGAGTCCTCCAAAAAAAACTGTCCGGCGTGTCGGAGTGGCGTTTCCTTGGCGACTTCTTCAAGGAAGTTGTGACAGGCGGCAGGAAGCATCTCGAGCATCTGAGGCTGTCACACGCATAGAAAAATTGAAATAACAATCAACAAATAAGACCAAAAACGGACAATGATTGGCCTATCGACGGGTTAAACAGCAGCTATGCGCTTGATTTTGAGCAGAGTCCAAAAATTGACCACTAACGGATGTGGAGATCCCTCGGCGACTTCTTCGAGGACATGGTGACAGGCTGAAAGGACGCATTTTGAACATCGAAGGCTGTCATCAGCATAGAAACAGTTAAAAAATAATCGATAGGTAATACAAAAACGGACAATGTTTGATCCGCTAACGGGTCTGACGACGGCTATATACTAGACTTTAAACCGAGTCCCCAAAATGACCACTAACTCAAAGTTGCTTTTTAATCAAGTTAAATGCAAATAAAATGGAAGGACAAATAAAACCAAATAAGAATTACGGGCTAGAGACGGTATTAATGCGTATTAAGCCAGAAAGCTATGTGCCTTTTGAGTACAAAATGAAGGAACGACTTCTATACTTTAGAGTAGAGGATAATCTTAATCCAAAATATATTGCACCTGTATTGTCGGTGGTCGATGAATATTCTCCTAATGAACTAAAAGATGCATGTATCATTTTGATTGAGGCTGTGGGTGCATCAGGAAAGTCTGAGTTGACGAAAAAGATGTCCTACTGGTTGAATTGTCCGATTGTAGATTTAGGACAGACCAAGGTTGTGGGAATGAATTCTTTGACAGGTTTGCTGCCTAAACGAATGGAAAGGAAGGATAGTTTTGCTTTAATGGACAATATAAGTGAAGGCAGAAGTACGTTGATAATTGATGCTTTGGATGAGGGCTATATGAAGACCAACAGCCAAGGTTATCTTGATTTCTTAGACGATGTGTTGTCATTGAATCCGCAGAAAGAATGTCCGATTATCATGTTGGGCAGATACAATGCCGTTGAGTTGGCTGCCAACTTTATGTTCGAGAAAGATGTTAACTTCATTACATTGCAAATAGAGCCTTTTACACTTAATCAGGCTACTGACTTCATAGACAAGGCTGTGGAATCAATGTCGAAACTGAGGTATGCAGCTATCTATAAAGAGGTTCGCGACTATATTCTTGATACAATCAACGGGTTCTTTAAGGATCAAGCTTCGATCAAAAATCACGCCTCTGAACGATTTATCGGTTATGCTCCTGTGCTTCAGTCAATAGCGGCTTTTTTTGACGAGCATACCAATTATAGTGTGGTTCTTGACGAGATGAAAACAAAAAATGTCAAGAGTGTTGAGCTGATAGTGGATATCATAGAGCGCATTTTGAAGCGAGATAGAGAACAGAAGATTCGACCGATTTTGCTGAATAGTCTGTTGGTCGGTAGAAGTTCTGAATTCCGTGAGCATGTGCTGAATGTGGCGTACGACAATGATGAGCAATGTGCCCGTGTGCTGTATAGGGCTATGGATTTGCCTTTCCCAGAGATAGATATTACCGATGCTTCTTTTCTAACCGAATACAATAAGCACATGGAGGTGTGGGTTACAGAACACCCTTTTTTAGGTAAAAAGCGTGTAGCCAACATCGTGTTTGAGAGTTATATCCTCGCCCGGCTAACTAGAATAGACAAGTATGAAGATACGGCTTATTTGTATATTAGCAAGTTTGGTGTCTCCTATATGTTTGCGCTGATCTACTATGCATTATATGGTTATGATAATATTAGTCATAAGATTCTGCCATATATCTATGTGTCGCTTAGTGAACTAAACAACAAGTCGGCTTACTATAGTCTCAATATGGATAGTCCATCATATAAGGATGGAGATGATAAAGTGATTTGTGAGTTCGAGTTTGAGGGAAGTAACGAGGCCTTGTTGCCGTATAAAGGAACTGTTGAATACGCAATATCAGATGTACTTGACTTCGGAAATAGGCTAGAATATCTGAACATTGACGTTCCACTGGATTTTGCATTAACAGCCAGAAATGTTGAGGTTGTGGCACCATCGTACATCAAATGTGTTAACCTGCGCATTGAGTCGTGCGAACTCACACTTTGCAGTCATATGGGGGAAAGTAACTTCATGTTTGAGTGTTCCAAAGTTACCATAGATCAGAGATATGAACAGTACCTGCAGTTGAGTGGGCCGGGAAAGATTCATAAAGCGCTGAACATTGTATGCCCTGTGCAACCGTTATATCCGCTGATTGATTGTTGGACTTCAGTAGAGGTAAAGTTGAAAGACCTTTCGTCAGAGGAGACATCTCTGTACAAAAAACTGCGCTCTATCATCTTGGATTTCCGTTCGCACAGTAAACATGTGCTGGCTAAACATCATGAGAAGATAGACTTCATCTTCGGTAACAATAGGGCTGGTCAGATGGTAATCAAGGCACTGATAGATAAGAAGGTGATGTACAAGGATGGACATCTGTATAAGTTAGATAGTGATGTTATGGCAACGGAATTTGGTTTATCTTACGACGATATCCGCAATTATGAGAAGAGTGATCGCGTGGTTCGCTTCTTGCGCAATATCGTTAAAGAATAAAAGAATATAACTACAAAATGTTTTAATATACTTTGTCTTGTACTGCAGTAGAGGGCAAGATATCCGTTTATACCCTGTAAATATCAGAGGTAAAACGTATGAAATATGTTGTGAACTACCATTTGAAGTAATGTCTTAAGATATTGATTATTATTGATTAGATTCCTTTGCGCAAAGTTGTTAGTGGTCAATTTTAGACCCTACGCATCCACATTTTCTCATTGAGTTCTGAACAAGTCGAATACCTATGGCCCGAACAAAAAAATGAGTTAAAGATGAAAGGTAACCGTCCCCGCAACCCCATCTTGACGTGATTGCTGAAGAGTTATACCTTCGCGCAAAAACGTAAAAGATGAGAAAGAAACAGGAACCAAGTCCGGTCGTGAGACGCGGCCGGAGACCGGCGTTCGCCGATGTGGTGTTGTCAGATGCGAATACAAACGATGCCGGCAAAAGAGGCAGCATCGAATTGCTGTACCCCAATGGAGTGCGAATCTTGTTGCCTCAGGGGATGCACGGACGCTGAGGAGCTGATGAGTTACGTAAAAGCGTATGGAGAGTGATGGGAAGGGTGGTGTGTCAGTTGGGCGGCAGCCTGAAGTACAGGGTGTATTCTCGTCCTGTGGATATGCGGAAATCGTTCAGGGGACTGGCGGGCATCGTCCATTCCGAGATAGGTCGCCAGCTCAGTCCGGAAGATGTGTATGTGTTCGTCGGAAAGAACCGCAGGACCAAATATAGCACAGAATGATATCGAAAAATCCGAATATAACACGAATGCTGAAGGAGTAGAGAGAGAGGATATTGTCTCTTGAGGGTCAGGCTGCGGAGCTGTCGGACAGAGTGGCGGCGTATGAGCAGGCTGAAATGTTGCGGAAAGTGTCGGAGGATGATATCATTCAAGGAAGTGACGAAGATAGGGCTTCCAAGCATTCCGATGAGGACATAGAGTCGTATAAGGTGCGACTCCGATAGGCGCTTCGAATCGAGGCGGAGGCAAATGCTGAAAAGAAGTATGAGGCAGAGAGACGAAAACTTGAAGCGGAGAAACGAGAACTTGAGGAGGAGAAGAGAGAAGTTGCAAATGAGAAAAGTTCACTTAAACTAGAGGCGCATGGGCTTCAGCTGAAAACAGACTCCGTGAATGCCGCGGTCAAGAGACTCGCCGCGGACAAGACCCGGTTTGACGAGCAGAAGTCGGAACTTATAAAAGGCGTGGAAGCCAAGTATGCGAAGATCCTTGAAGAGCGCGATCTGATGTTCCGGCGCAGGGTGGAGGAGGTCCGGAATTCGCTCAACGCGCAGATGATGGAGGCGGAAGTGTCCGTGTTGGAAAGCTTCAAGCGTCTCGTCGCCTCTGTCGGAGGTCCTGCGGAAGAACAGGAACGCGCGATTGCCGAGCTGAAATCGACCAGATCTGAAATGACCGCGAAAAGTGTGTCGGGTCTTGTCGAGTCGGCGAAGAAGCTCCAGAAAAGCAGCAGATCCAAAGACCGTCATATTCGCTATTGCCTGCGCAAACTCTTCGGATCGACAAGTGAGAAACTGCATGATGACGAAGTGCTGTCGTTGGCCGATTCGGTGCTGGAGGGAAACGGCCTGGAGGTCAGCGACAAACTTCTGAAGGAGTATAAGGCGGCCAAGGAAGTGGTTGTCCAGGTGAAGAGCCTGATGGAACTCAAGCGTCTGGCGAAAGAATCGGAGCGGCCAAAGGATATCGGAGAAGACGACCCTGAGTCGGAATGCCGGATGGTGGACGCCGCATATCTCCGCTCACTGCCGCAGCATGGCGCGCCGGTAGTGCTCTATCATAGGGAATACCTGAAGGACCCGTCGCGCTATGTGGAGATAAGGAAACAGTCCGGCAGGGATGCCCATTACGAACTGGTGCTGACTCCGGAGAAGCACGAGGCGATGAGATATGAGCTTCCGGTGTTTGTGGAGAGAGGGAATCCGGATGCGGTTCCGATACAGGCGAAGGTGGAGGACTACCGTCCATATCCGAAGAGCTTCGCGTCACCGGAACTGGTGGGCAAGATGGAGGTGGAACGCTTCATGGATTGCGATCCGATATATACCCAGGAGAAGCGCCATGAGCGAAACGGCCTCAGCATCTCCCGTCAGCTGATGGACAAGCTGCACGCACGGACATGCGACCTTCTGGAGCCATTGTTCGACCTGCACTATTATGATGTGATAAAAGGTGAGTATCTGCTGGGAGACGGTTCACCTGTGCGTATAGTGAACACGGAGACTCACAAGTGCGACAAGCACCATATGGCGCATGTGGTGTGTCTGGACAAGAATGCCGCACTGTTCAACGTCGGCAGCCGTGTGGACATGGACGGAAACATATTGAGCCATGGCCGGGCCTCCGAAGACCTGGAGCTGCTGTGCAAGGATATGACAAACGCGAAGGCGTTCGAGAAGGACGGTTATTCGGGCTGGAGCAAATGGCTGAAGAAGAACGGGATAACAGAGTGCACATGCAATGCCCATGCCCGTCGGGAGTTCGAGGAGTCGAAAGCGGAGGACCCGCTGCCGTCGAGGGTCGGATTGGGGTTCTATACGTTGTTGAACATGGTTGAGCGGTATATCAAGGCTGAAGGGTTGACCGGAAAGCGCAAGAAGGACATCCGGATGGGGCTGGAGAAGCCGATATGGACGGCCTTCGTGTCGTGGGCGTCAGCCGAATATGATCAGCATCCGAAGGGAAGCGCGATATCTGGAGCGTTGGGCTATCTGTTAAAACGGAGAAAGGAACTTATGGCGTATCTGAAGATCCCGATGATGCCGATAGACAACAACGCGTGTGAACGAGGGTTCAAGCCGTTGGTAAAGGGCAGGAAGACATCCCTGTTCTTTCAGAATCTCATGGGCGCATGGCGCGCGTCGAAGATGTACAGCTTCTTTGAGACGTGTGCGATGAATCACCTGAATCCTCAGCAGTGGTTGACGTATGTGCTGAACAACATCAAGACCACACCGGCGGACCAGTTGCCGAACCTGCTGCCGCAGAACTTTGACAATAGTCTTCTGAAACTTGTCTAAACAAAAGAAAAACGAATCAGAAAAAATACGGCGAAAGCCTTAAAGGATAGACTGCGTTCCGCAGCCTTGGTGTTGCTTGGTCAATATGGGTGTGCGGGAACAGTTACGGTAAGTATGCTGTTTTACATACTTCTATATGTATTACTGATACTCAAAAAAATAATAGGGGATGGTTTATATTGTTCTACTGGGTGTAAATTGATCTTCTGTGGCGAACTTGGCCATAATATTACGATTGGTGCCAATTGTGTTGTATCTAAAGAATTTAAGACTAATGGCGTGTTACTTACTTCTATTCCATGTGCTATTAAGGCAGAGCGTGTAGGTTGGTATAAATATGCGAAGCGAGTTTTTTCTGTAGAGAATCTTAAGATACAAATGAAGAATAGGAATAAAACATTTTTGATTGACTAGTTATGGGAACTTTTTATATACTGAGTGATGGATATGCTCCTAATCAAGCATATACTAACCATAATATGGCTTTTTTGAAGGGTTTTTCTGCTCTTGGCGTAAGAGCAGAACTGGTATATATTATGCCTGATGGTAATGGAGATATTATGCAACAAGAATACTCTGGCATAAGTGTAAGGTATTTATGGAATAGAAGATATGTGAAGAATCGTCTATTGAGAAACATATACATGTGTTATTCTTTTTGTAAGTTTTTGGTTTCTCTTAAGAAAGGCGATACCCTATTACTTTTGGGCTGTTCAGAATATTTGTTTTTTTTGGTTAGGAGGAAGGGAATTAGAGTTTTTCATGAGCGTACTGAGCACCCTGCTGCATATCATATCAGTAGATTTAAATTTTTTCGTGAACATTATCTTGAATCTTGTGCAAAGGCTGATGGCGTATTGCCGATATCAAAGGCTTTGTCTGACTTTTTTGAAAGAAATGGTGTAAGTCATGACAAATTAAAGGTTATTAATATGGTTGTTGACGAGTCAAGATTTCGTAATGTTACAAAGCAGCCGGGTGTTGATAAATACATTGCTTATTGTGGAAATGGTGCGAATAGAAAAGATGGAGTGGATCTACTTTTGAAAGCATTCGCTTTGATTGCAAAAAAATGTCCAGAGTATAAACTTTACATTATCGGAAAGGCTCCTTCAAATGATTCGGAGAACTATAAATTGGCAGAGGACCTTGGAATAATTGATCAGGTTGTTTTTACTGGTGTTGTCCAAGCATCAGATATTCCTCAGTTACTTACAAATGCGGAAATTTTGGCGTTGGCTAGACCAAATAGCGTTCAAAATACATATGGATTTCCAACAAAACTTGGAGAGTATCTTCTTACCGGAAATCCTGTCGTAATTACTAGGGTGGGGGATATCCCATTGTTTTTAAAGGACAGAGAGTCTGCTCTTATGTCAGAATGTGGAGATTATATTTCTTTTGCGGATAATTTATTATGGGCTATTCGAAATCCTAAAGAGGCAAAACTAATTGGTATGAGAGGCAAGGCTGTCGCACAAGAGAATTTTAATTATCTCATAGAGAGTAAGAAGATTATTGATTTTATTTTTCATCAAAAGTAATAAAGCTCTAAATGATAAATACCAACTTTATTTTATCGAAAGAAAAAAAACAAGTCCTCCTATTGTACGGATCTTCCATTATAGGTGTTGCGTTAGGAATACTAAATTCTGTTATTAATACTAGGGCTCTACTTCCTTCAGAGTATGGCGATTATCGATATATTCAGAATATTATTGATTTTGTAACGTCATTGCTCTTATTTGGTTATTTTACTTCTGGAAGTAGGCTTTTGGCCTTGTCTAAGACAGAACAACAGTCACGGGATATCCGTGGTGCGATGTGTCTTATTCTATCTATAGCAATTGGCATACTTATGTTTGTAATGTTCATGCTTGGGCTTTTAAATGTTCTTCCTGCTAGAGCTAACTTGTTTTTTTTGGCAGTTCCGGTGTGTGGATATTCTCTAATGCTTAACTATATTAATACTGTTGGGCAAGGAGACAATCATATAGGAAGAATCTCTATGGCTAGGATTGTGCCGCCAGGTCTGTACTGTTTAATTGCTTGTCTTGTTTATAGAATGTATGGTGCGTCCTCTTCCAAGATGTTATTGTTATATGATGGAATAGGCATTGTGGTATATTCTCTTCTAATCTTATCTACAAAACCTAATTTTTCAAATCTAAAGTATTCATTGAAGCGGTTATTTGAGGAGAATAAAAAGTATGGATTTAATGTGTATTTGGGCTCTCTTATTGCTGTCTCAACTCAATATATTGCAGGAATTACGCTAGGAAAATTTTGTCTTGATAATTCGAATGTTGGCTTTTATACGTTATCTGCGACTATGTCTGCTCCTCTGTCCATGTTACCTATGATTATTGGCACAACTTTTTTTAAGAAATTTGCTTCTCAAAGAAGAATTGATAAGAGGGTGCTCGGTTATTCGTTTATTCTTACTATAGGGAGTTGTATATTGTTTATATGCTTGATTAAGTATGTTGTTGCTTTCTTGTATGATGATAATTACTCATCTGTTGGCATATATGCAGCGTTTCTTGCTGTAGCAACCAGCGTAAACGGTCTAGGAGATTTGTTTAATCGTTTTCTTGGTGCGCATGGGCAAGGTCGACCAATAAGAGATGGCGCACTCGCATGTGGTATGGTGACTATTATAGGAAATTTTCTTTTTGTTTATTTGTGGGGTATAAAAGGTGCTATTGTGACTAGGATTATGTCGTCATCTATATATTTTTTGTTCATGTACTTAAGTTATCGTCTCTTTACAAAAGGTTCTAAAAATGAAGCATAGATTAGATATTGTATTGTATTTGATAATTGTTATCTCTTTCTTGTTATTATCACATTTTAATTTCGAATATTACGTTACAAGAAATGCTTCGAATTTTAGCATATACTTTATTATATTGCTCTTAGTATGTTCTTTATTTTTAATTAAGTTTTCTCACTCTTTGATAAGAAAGGGTAGCTTGTATAGAATTATATGTGTTTTTACTGTGTTAGTTTTCATTACGCAGATTCCGTGCATACTGGAATCTACAATGAATGCGGCAATACGAAATATTCTTCATACTATTGCAGTACCGATAGGTTTTATTTTGGGCCAAACTCTTAATGGTGAACTTTTCTGTTATAAAGATGATGAAAAGTGTAATTGGTCGTTATTATTAATATTGCCGATATTTTACGTTTCTTATCGATACCTCTCTATAGTATTTGTTGACCCCGACTCCCTGTTTTTTGTTATTCTTCTTTTTCCATTAGTGTTTAGCTTGAGAAAGGATATATTAAAAATTATAGTATTCATATTAGTAGGAGTTGTCTGTGCGATATCTGCTAAGCGTTCTATCCTTATAGCATATTCTATAAGTTTACTTTTATTCATCTTTCAATATTCTTTTTTTAACAGGAATAGGCGATTCTCTTTGAGGAGTATAGTTATATTTGCGAGTCTTATAATAGTGTTATTTTGGTTAGTTTCGAGTAATCAAGATGTTGTTGAGCAAATTATACTAAGGTTTCAAGGAATTAAGGATGACAATGGAAGTGGTAGAACGGATTTATATAATGTTTTGTTGGATTCTTTTTTTGATTCCTCTATTGTGAATCAGTTGTTGGGGCATGGCTATCGTTCATCTGTTTCTGTCCTTGGAGGAGTACCTCCACACAATGACTTCCTTGAAATTTTATATGATTTTGGCGCAATACCATTATTTGTTTACATTATAATTCTATTAAGATTACTTCGATTAAGTGTTGGTTACATAAAAAAACAATCATTAAGTAATGCCACTATTCTGCTTGCCGTAAGTGTTTTTAATCTTATAGTTTTGGGTGCATTGAATAATATCTTTATAGATACGCTATTTATTTTTTCTTGTTTTCTCTGTATAGGTGTTGCCATTAATATGGTAGAATTTAATTCAAATTATGAAAGTACTTTTCTTAACCACTAATATAGGTTACGGCGGCGCATCTAAGATGATTGTGTGGGTTGCTAATCAATGCGCTTTGGTAGGTTATGATGTGACAATATTAACGTATCGAGACGATGATGAAAAACAAACATTATTCGGTTCTGTTAGACATGTGCATTTTTCATTAGAAAACGACAACGGATTGGGTGGAGGTATATTCTCTACAATTCTTTTTTTGAGAAAATATATAAAATCCAATTCTTTTGATGTGGCTGTTGCTTTTCTTCCACCATCTCAGATTAGATTGACTCTTTCTTGTATAGGACTTAAAACTAAATTATTATATTCGCAGCGAGGAGACCCTTATCAGCGAAAGTCTTCTATAAAAATGCGAGTAGCCGAATTTATTGGTAATTATTTGTTCTCTTTTGCTGATTATTATGTTTTTCAAACTATTGGGGCAAAGAAGTATTATCCCAAGGCAATTCAAAGAAAATCAGTGGTAATTCCTAATCCGATAAACAGAATAGAACGAACATTAAAAAGGGAAGGAAACATTGAAAATAAAATTGTTTGTGTGGCAAGGCTTGATTTATATCAGAAACGTCAAGATGTGTTAATAGACGCATTTATTCTGATAGAAGACAAATATCCAGACTTTTGTTTGGAATTATATGGAGATGGCTCGAAAGATGATGAAATTCGATTGCGAAGGCAGTCTCAGAATCATCGGAGGATTAAATTTATGGGTAAACTTGATGAAAAAGAGATTGTTCCATCAATCCAAAATGCGGCTCTTGCCGTTTTGTCTTCAGATTTTGAAGGTATACCAAATGCCCTTTTAGAGTATATGTCATTGGGAATTCCTTCTATATCAACAGATTGTAGTCCAGGGGGTGCTGCAATGATTATTAATAATGGTGTTAATGGGCTTTTAGTGCCTAGAGATGATCCTCAAAAATTGGCAGATGCTATGTCATTTATGTTGAGTAATTTTAATGAGGCTGAGGCAATGGGCCTAGAAGGAATGAAAGTTATAGATACTTTTTCTGAAAAGAAAATTAAATCAATGTGGATTGATTGTTTTGAAAGACTATAGAATTATAGGACGCTATGCTGAATTATCGAAATATTTTGTCGTTTGAATATTGCTATGGCTGTGGTGTATGTGCTGCGAGTTGTGGAAAACAATTAATAAAGATACGTTTAGATAAAAACGGCTTTTATGCTCCTTATATAGATGAGCTCGAAAAGTGTTCGGAGTGTGGTATCTGCTTAGATGTTTGTGCGTTTAATCATGAAGAGTGCGCATTAAAGCATGAACAGGTACATATTAAGTCCTGGGCAGCATGGAGTAATAATGCTGATATTCGTAGAAAGTGTTCAAGTGGTGGAATTGGATTTGAGATAGGTAAGCAGCTTATTGAGCGAGGTTATCATGCTGTTGGATGCAGATATGATATAAAAGAGCAAAGGGCGGAACACTATATTGCAACTACTGTTGAAGAATTCGTCCAGTCTATTGGCAGTAAATATATACAAAGTTACACCGAGGAAGCGTTTAAGCAGATTAGTAGGAAAGGGCAGAAGTATCTTATCACTGGAACACCTTGCCAAATAGACTCCTTCCGACGTATGATTAGTAGGTTCCATTGTGAAGATAATTTTGTCCTTATGGATTTCTATTGCCATTGTGTGCCATCAATGCTTGTGTGGAATGCATATGTTAAATCGATCGAGCCTAAAATAGGAAAGATAACTTATGCCTCATGGCGTAACAAGTTTGAATATGGTTGGCATGATTCGTGGTTAATGGGTTTAGATGGCGTAAATGCTTCAAATCCAGTTAATTGGCATGATAGCTACAACTTAATTGTGAGGGAAAAAAAAACAGCTGTACAGTCTAGGCTATCGCAAGGAGATTTATTCTATGAATTATTTCTCGGTGACTTTGCTTTAGGTCGGCAGTGTCAGAATGATTGTAAATATAAGATGGATAAGTCATCTGCTGATATACGTATAGGTGATTTGTGGGGAAAAACTTACGAGCAAAACGAAGAGGGGGTAAGTGCCCTTGTCTCTTTTACGGATAAGGGCCGTCAGATAATAGAGGGCTTGGAAGACGTGACTTTAATCGAACATCCGTTTAGCGTTGTTTCTGAAGGGCAAATGAAAAAAAATGCTCAAAGGAAACCCTTTTCATATTTAGTAATGAATTATTTGCGAAAAGGAAAGCCTATAGATACATTTTATTTTAAATCATTACTTTTTGTGTTGAAGGTAGTGGCAAAGTTCAAAAGCATATTTAAGTTATGAAAATTGGCCTTATTACTATATATAATGTTCCTAACTATGGTTCTGTCCTTCAGGCATATGCAACACAAGAACTTCTAAAGAGTTTAGGGCATGATGTGATGGTTATAAAGTATAACTATTTCAATAAGAGATTTTACAAGGAACTTGGAAAATGTCCGTCATTGCGAGAATTTTTCTATCCATTAAAACCCTTATTGATGCCAAAGTCTAAAGCGGCTGTTCTTCAGAGATTTCGAAGAAATAATTTGAATTTTACTGATGCGTTTAATAGTGTAGAGTCAATGTCCTCCCATGACTGGAGTGACTATGATGCTTTTATAGTGGGTAGCGATCAGGTTTGGAACACTAAATTTTTACTTGGAGATTCCTGCTTCCTTTTAGATTTTGCGCCTAGCAATAAGAAACGATTCTCTTTATCATCGAGTTTTGCCACGAAACGTGTTGCAGATAAATATGTAGAGCTGTTTAAGCAACAATTGAGTAAGTTTTCAGCGTTATCTGTACGCGAAAGCAATGGGGCGGAAATAATACAAGGGCAACTTGGCATAAAGAAACCGGTTGAGGTAACGCTAGACCCAACTTTATTGCTAAATAAGGAGCAATGGCTTAGTTTTTTTCCATATCCTAAGAATAAACCATCTCGCCCATATATTTTATACTATATGTGGGCATATGCATTCGAGCCCCGCCCATATATCTACGACGTGGTAAAGTACTTCAAGGATAAGATGGATTGCGACGTTATTGCCTTAGAGGGAATTCGTGACTCCAGGGGATGTCACGGTATTAACTTTATAGATGCTGACAACTCCACCATTCCGGAGTTTATGAATCTGTTTGCTAATGCGAGCCTTGTTGTTACATCAAGTTTTCATGGAACTGCGTTTGCGTTAAACTTTGGAGTCCCACTCATTTCAGTTGTGCCTGATGATGCTGGTGATGATAGGCAGACTACTCTTTTAAGGATGTGTGGTGCGGAGGATTCTATAGTGAAGATAAATTCTGATTTACAAGGTATTCATCCGAAATACGATAAGCAAATAGTGGCACAAAAGCTTGAACATATGAGGCAAAGGAGTATTAATTGGATAAAGTCGAACATCAAATGATTAAGCGATTAATTAATAAAATCAGGAGTTATACCTGTAGATTATCTAACAAGAGATATGTTAAATATTTGAGATCCAAAGGGATAATTGTGGGGGGGGGTACGAAATTCAGGCCATTTTATACAGAAATTGACCTTACACGTCCTAGCCTTGTGACTATCGGTGATAACTGTTATTTTAACAAGGGCTTTACACTTCTTGCTCATGATTGGGTAACTCGAGTTTTCATATATAGTGGAAGAGAATTTTTGCCATCAAGCGGGAAAGTTACGATAGGAAACAATGTTAGCACAGCTTATAATGTGACGATTTTAAAAGGTGTTACTATAGGGGATAATGTGTTTATTGGTGCTAATAGCGTGGTGACAAAGGATATTCCATCAAACTCAATAGCAGTTGGTATTCCGTGCCGTGTTATTATGAGTATCGATGATTTTCATGCCAAGCGAGAAATCCAGTGTGTAAAAGAGGCGTTTGATTATGCGTTGAGTATTCAGCAAAGATTTAAGAGGAGGCCAATTATAACTGATTTTAGAGAGGAGTTTGTATTGTTTGTCGATGGAGATTCTATAGAACAATATCCTGAAATGGCAGAATTAATACGTTTTCAGTTAGGGCCTTCTTATCAGGATTACGTAAAACATCACAAGGCACTGTTTCCTAGTTTTGAAGACTTTCTTAATGCCGCTGGTATTCGGTGATTTTAAGAGAGCAAATTATATTACCATAATCTCGTATATATAATGAAAGTTAGTTTTGTCATACCTGTTTATAAGGTAGAGCGTTATTTGGATTCTTGCCTAAAAAGCATCATGAACCAGACCTACCGCGATATCGAAATTATTCTTGTAGATGATGGATCCCCCGATACATGTCCTGCATTATGCGATAAATATGCAAATGAAGATTCTCGCATTAAGGCTGCTCATAAAATTAATGGAGGGTTGAGCGACGCACGAAATTTTGGAACAAAATATGCTACAGGTGATTACCTAATTTATTTGGACAGTGATGATTTTTGGATGCACGACGACGACCTTGAAAAATTGGTGCAAGTTGCTATTGACAATCCAAATGTAGATTTCATCAATTTCAATTGCAGTTATTACTTTTCAGATGAAAAGCGTTATTCTCCATGGGCATTGTATGACGAAAGGCTTTCTACTCCTAGAGATAAGAATGAAGTTATACGGTTACTTACTGGAACTAGTTCGATGGTTATGAGCGCTTGTATGAAAATGATAAAGCGCAAATTTCTTATAGATAATAAACTTACTTTTATCAAAGGTCAGCTTTCCGAGGATATTCCTTGGTTTATTAATCTCCTTGATTGCAGCAGGACATGTATATTCGTGAATCTAAATGTTTATGCATACAGGCAGGGAGTATCAGGTTCAATAACTCATAATATCGGGCAGCGGAATATTGATAGTTTAATAAATATCATAGAGGCTGAACTAGAGAAGATAGATGGCCGATCTTTTGACAGAGATGCAAAGGATTGTATTATGTCATTTCTTGCATATGAATATTGTATTATTTTGGGCTATTTGCAGTTCCTTGATAGGCAAACAAGAAGTGATATGTATAGACATTTGAAGCAGTATCAGTATTTGCTTAAATATACGCAGGATCCTAAAGTGAGGAAAGTTTATCTTGCATATAGGCTATTTGGACTTAGATTTACAACACGACTTTTGCAATTGAAGGTGAGAAACGTTATAAAATAATGGATAGAATTAAGATTTGTGGTATAACCACCAGGCCGGGTACTGCGAAAATAATGGTACCGACCCTTACTTATGTGGCAGAAAGGGGGTATGATAGTTATCTGATTTGTCAGCCTTGTGACAATTTCAGGAATGGTTCTATCTCACCTATTACCTATATTCCAGTGGAAATGGGTAGAGGTGCTGTATCACCTATAGAAGTGATAAAGTGTACGTATAGGCTCTATAAGATATTTAAAAATCAAAGATTTGATGTGGTTCAGTATGCATCATCAAATGCTGGATTGTATGCTTCAATTGCGGCCTGGCTGGCACATGTGCCTGTAAGAATCTTTTGCCAATGGGGGGTACCTTATACTGATTATACTGGTTTTAAGTTGAAATTCTTTAAATTTATGGAGTATTTCACGTGTCTGCTTTCTACAAGTGTACAGCCAGACAGTCACTTAAATAGGGCGTGGGCTATCAGCGAAGGCCTCTTTAAACCTAATAAAGGAGTAGTATTAGGAAAAGGTAGTGCTCAAGGTGTAAGCTTGCAGCGTTTTGATATTAAAAAGAAATCTATTTGGAGAGAGGAAATTCGTAAAAGATATCAGATAGATGAAAATGTCAGAGTCTTTAGTTTTGTGGGACGAATTGTTCCGCAAAAGGGTGTAAACGAGTTGCTTGAGTCTTTTATAAGAATTGGAAGAAATGATACCTTCCTTTTTGTGCTAGGCGCACCAGATGAGATTGAATCTTTAAATCAAGATTTACTTTCGAAAGTGAGAACGATGAAGAATGTTGTTTTCACAGGGTCTGTATCCAATCCAGAATGTTATTTGGCCGCTAGTGATTTCTTTGTGCTGCCAAGTTATCGAGAAGGTTTTCCGAATACTATCCTTGAAGCTGGAGCGCTGGGCATTCCATCTATTGTGACACGTATAAATGGTATGGTAGATTTAATTGTGGATGGTGAGACAGGTTTCGTGTGCGAAATTAAATCTGTTGATACGCTTTTTGACTGTATGGTTAGGGCTCTTGCTTTAACTAAAGAGGAATATTATAATATGTCAAATAGAGTATACGAAACAGTAAAGAATGACTTCAATGCTGAATATATAAAAGAGTGTTTCTATCAGAATAGACAGCAATTAGTCAGAGACTCAAGATCGTAAATATTGTGTATGAAGAAGGTGATAATAAAATGGTAACTGTTGTTAATAATTTAATAGGGGGGGGCAAAATGCTTATATTCAAGTACTTAGATTCTTTAGTGCTTTGGCCGTTTCTTTGTTTCACGTAGGCTTTTTGGATTCGTTGGGACCTGACTATAACGTATGGCTAGTTAACGGTGTATTCGTGTTTTATGCAATTTCTGGCTACGTTACAATGCTCTCTACTGAAAGAAGAACTGAGAAGTTCATGCTTAAAAGGATAATTAGGATAATGCCATTATACTGGTTTTTAACCTTAGTAACTTTTATGGCTATGAAACTAATACCATCAATTTTTCCATATAATCCATCTGTGGTTGAATTGTTGAAAAGTTTATTTTTAATTCCATATAGCCATCGTGCTACAGCTACTACTGATGCATTGTATCCAATTGTGAGTATGGGGCACACAATTCAGACTACGATGCTATATTATGTGATATTCTGGGTGTCGTCGTCATTGTCGCAGAAGCGTAGAGGGATATTAAGTTCGTTGATAATAATAGCCATTGTCGTTTGTGGTTATGTGTTTAAGCCAAGTCCGACGTTCTTGAAATTTTATATGAAGCCAGATTTAATTTTTTTTGTTGCCGGTATTGTTGCTTATTATATCTGCAAGAAGTTGTCAGGCCAAAATATAAAATATGGACTTCTAATTACAACTTTCCCAATTGCACTGTTCTTCGTTACCATGTGCTCTCATAATAGGTGGTGTCAGTTTGTTTTGATAATGTTACTGATGTGTACTACGGTCATTTTAGGAAAAGTTAAAGCGATAAATTCAAATGTGTTTAACCGTTTGGTCATAATGGGTAATTGGACATTCTCATACTTTCTAATTCATTTATACGTGGTGCGTTTTCTTGAGGTATTTGGGGGTACGGACTTTTGCGTTAAAGCAGTTGTTTGTGACACGGTAGCCATTGTTCTGTCATGGTGTGCTTCTTATTTACTTTATGAAATAGTGGAGAAGCGCTTTACAAATATGTTAAAAAAGAGATTAGTATAATTTAAGAAGAGTATGTATAGACATTTTTTCAAACGAGTGATTGACTCGATACTTGCGATTTGTGGTCTTCTTGTCTGCAGCATCCCGATGATGATAATTGCTATTTTTATTAAATTGGATTCAAAAGGACCTGTACTCTTTCGGCAAATTCGAATGGGGAAAGGCTATAAGCCTATCACAGTGTATAAGTTCCGTACAATGTGTGACCATGCTTACGAAATGGGGGGTGTTGCCACTAGTGCAAGCGATAGTCGTATCACTAAAGTGGGGGCGTTCTTGCGAAGGACCTCATTGGATGAATTGCCTCAAATGTTCAATATCTTAAATGGAACGATGGCGATAATAGGTCCTCGTCCTATTCTTGATTGGGAATTTGAGGAGTATCGAGACAAGAATCCTCGTTACATAAAGCGTTATGATGTGAGGCCGGGAATGTTCTGCACTGTAGATGTTGTGGATAGAGCTGCACTACGAAATGTTCAGTTTGAAATGGATGCTGACTATGCTGAAAATTTATCATTCGCTCTGGATTTCAAGACTTTTTTCGGCATTATTATGCCAGTGTTGAGTCAGAAGGGTGTATATAAGGATGAAAATAAGGATTTTAAAAAATAAGAATATGAATAATCGATACAATGGTCACGTGTGCATTGTATTTGCACTCGAACATTATAATCCTTTGAATATGATTCGTGCCTTGGGTGAGAATGGTGTGAATCCTGTTTACGTATCTGTTAAGCGCAGATATGAAGTTGCAACCAAGAGTAAATATATATCCGAACTACATCGTGTAGATTCTGTAGAGGAGGGTTATAATCTGCTGATGAAAGAATATGGGCATCTTGCGGAGATGACAGGCAAGAAGCCTTATATCTTTTTCTCTGACGATAAATCTGTAGGGTATTTTGACCTTCATTATGATGAGTGGAAAGATGCGTTTATCACATATAATGCAGGACGCTCAGGACGCATAAATGAATTTATGGATAAGTATGAGATTCAGCAGCTTGCCAAAAAACATGGTTTTAAAGTTTTGGATTCTTATGTCATCAAAAAAACTGACGACCTTCCTGAGAACTTGTGGTATCCTATCATAACGAAAGATATTTCGCCTAATTCTGGTTCTTGGAAGTCAGATGTGTATATATGCCAAAATGAGCGTGAATTGCGTGATGCTATCTCTAAGATTGAGAGTCCATTGATTATGATTCAGCATTTTGTGGACAAGCAAAATGAAATGGCTCTTGAAGGGTATACTATTAATAGGGGACGGGAAATACAGATCATAACAGAAATGAAGTGGAAGTATCTTATTCAAGGTTACTATAGTCCATTTCATGATGTGAAGATGTTTAGAGATAAGGAGATGGAACGAAAACTTCAAACGATGTTTGAAGAAATTGGTTTTGAAGGGGTGTTTGAGGTGGAGTTCTTGATTGATAAAGATGGAACCTATTACTTTATGGAGACGAACTTCCGTGCTTCTGCATGGAATCCAACTTGTAAATTTGCAGGTATGCCACTGCCTTACTTATGGATAAAGGGTATGGAAAATGGATATATAGATCCTGCAGATCGTAAGGAGTTTGAGCCTTTTACTAGCATGAGTGAGGTAATTGATTATGCAAAACGAGTAGAGGGCGGTATGTGCTCACTGGCTGAGTGGCTTCGTGACTTCAAGGATGCCAAATGTGTGTATATATATGACAAAGAAGACAGGGGTCCTTGGGATGAGGTGATTAATAATTGGGAAAAATTTAAATGATGGAAAAATTGTTGTTTACAGGAGGAACTGGATTCCTCGGGCGGAATATCAAACCGATACTTGATAAAAAGTATGAGGTTACAACTATTGGCATTACTGATGCCGATATGATTAAGTCTAACTTTGTAACAGAAACGCCCAAACTGCCAGAATGCTACGATATCGTGCTTCATGCAGCAGGAAAAGCTCACATCTATCCCAAAACCGAGGCCGAAAGGCAATCGTTCTATGATGTGAATTTGAATGGTACAATACATTTGTGTGATGCCTTAGAAGAGGTTGGTGTGCCAAAGTCTTTTATTTTTATCTCTACGATGAATGTTTATGGGGATGAGCCCGGCAATATGGATACAGAAGATAGTCGTCAGTTGATAGGCAAAAGTCCTTATGCGGATAGTAAGATTAAGGCTGAAAAGTATCTGATGGACTGGTGTGCGCGTCATGGCGTAAAATTGGGCATCTTACGCCCTTCGCTTTTGGCCGGAAGGAATGCCCCGGGAAATCTTGGCGCTATGATTAAAGGTATCCGGACAGGGGCATATTTGAGTATAGATGGCGGTAAGGCGAAAAAGAGTGTGTTGATGGTGGATGATATTGCCTATTTGGTGCCTTTGGTGGCAAAGAAGGGTGGTATCTATAATGTATGCGACGACCATAATCCTTCATTTGGAGAACTAGAGGCGACAATTGCAAAGCAATTAGGTAAGCGCAAGCCGATATCAATCCCGTATTGGATGGCAAAATGTCTAGCTTTGGTGGGGGATGTTCTTCCGTCCTTTCCGATCAATTCTCAGCGACTAGAAAAGATTGTGACTTCAGATACTTGGAGCAACGAGAAGGCTAAACGCGAATTGGGGTGGCAGCCGATGGATGTGCTGGAGAACTATAAGATATAGTCATGTCCTTTGCATAGAAAGCGTTATAAGTGTTTAGACTGAAATGTTTAGTATTCAAAGATGATGAGCTGGAGGCTCCTGATGAATAATACATTGTAACCGTCCACGCAACCCCATCTTGACGTGAGCGTTGAAGAGTTATATCTTCGCGCAAAAACGTAAAAGATGAGAAAGAAACAGGAACCAAGTCCGGTCGAAAGGCGCAGCCGGAGACCGGCATTCGCCGATGTGGTGTTGTCAGATGCGAATTCAAACGATGCCGGCAAAAGTGGCGGCATCGAATTGCTGTACCCCAATGGAGTGCGAATCTTGTTGCCTCTGGGGATGCACGACGCAGAGGAGCTGATGAGTTACGTAAAAGCGTATGGAAACTTTACCTTTGACTTGGAACATTTCCCCGGCTTCAGAGTCTTAGTATCTTCCAGCCCTGAGAATTTGCCGTACGATAAGTAAGGTGGGCTTAATCTCCTATCCGTGAAGAGATAGTATCCTTTACAACTGCGAATGAACGATTTCATTGTTTCTATGATGCTTCTTGGGGTCATGGCGTCATCCGAGGGTTACCTTCCGTATTGGATGACGACCAACCAGTATGGGCTGATGCCGGAGAGGAATGGTGGGTTGGCGCTGCTGCAGGCAAGCACACAATTTGATCAGTCCAAGACTATTCAATACAGGTTTGGCGCTTCTTTGGCGGCGAATGGTTATAAAAACCCGCTTGGTCTTTCATCAAAATCTGTGAATATGATGGTGGATGAGCTCTATGGCTCGATCAAATGGAAACCGTTTACATTGGATGTCGGGATCAAGCATCGGGACAATGATTTCATGGGGGCTTCACAATCGCTTGGTTCCTTGTCAGTGACGGGTGGGCATCTTGTGGAAACGGGCAACGCCCGTTCTATGCCTGGGTATCTTGTCAGCATGGATCCTGTGGCGGTGCCGTTGACTCGTAAGCATTTGTGGATTTATGGTGCATACGGGGATTTTACGACTACAGACAATCGCTACGTTAAGGATGCGCTGGTGCATCGGACAAGGATAGGATTGCGTTTTTCACTGACAAAGAGGTTGTCATTGGATGCGGTGTTGGATCATTATGCCATGTGGGCAGGGGAACATCCTACGGATGTGAACTACTCGGTTTCGCTGAAGAATTACATAAGGGTCGTGACTGGCAGCAGCGCCGGTGGCGACGGGACGATGAGCGACCGGTTGAACGTCATTGGTGACCAAGGAGGAAGCGAGATCATTCGAGTGTCTTACCAGGGTGAGAAATGGGCCTTTGTCGCCCAACATGACATTCCCTACAACGATGGATCTGGGATGGGATTCTATAACTTCCCCGATGGTGTGAACACGCTATCCTTTAGCTTTCATGATAAGAACAGATGGATTAGCGATGTTGTGTACGAGCATCAGTATACCATGTATCAATCTGGGCCGATTAATGGCGAGGCTTTCGATAAGGACGGGCATTCAATCACTCCTCCCGGAGTGTCCACAGTAGGTGTTGATAATTATTTCCATAACTCATATTACAAATCTTGTTGGACTCACCACGGAAGGTCGATTGGTGATCCTTTGTTCTTGCCCAAGGGTGTGCATGTTGGCGAATGGTCGTCTGCCTTGGTTAATCTTGGCATAGAAAACAGTCGAGTAAAATCGCACCATCTTGGTATAGGCGGGAAATTGTTCCGCAAGTACCCTTACAAACTGATGCTGACCTATAGTGAAAACTATGGAACATACGTTACTCCTTACACGGGTGAATCTCAATACCAGAAGCCTTGGGGAACGGTCAAAGAGACTGGCTTAAGGCAGTTTTCGGGTGCGTTTATGGGGCAAGTAGATTCCATTTTCAAAGTTAAAGGTCTTACTGTATTGTATGGTTTATATGCCGACAAAGGACAATTGTATCAGGACTCTGTCGGTGTTACGTTCGGCGTGAGATATTCAATAGGAAAATCTAATTAAAAATATTCACAATGAAATATTTACTTGTAGTCGCCCATCCTGATGATGAGGTGCTTGGGGCTGGTGCGTCCATGTTCAGATGGAGTCGTGAGGGACATCAGATTGATGTCGCCATCATGTGCACGGAGGCGAAGGCGCGCGCTTTCCGCCCGGAGGATAAGGAGTTGGATGAAGATTTGAACGCTTCGTCGGACTTCCTTGGAATACACCGAAAGTTCGAGGCCACATTCCCGAACATCGAGATGAACACGGTTCCTCATCTGAAACTTGTGCAGTTCATCGAAAGCGCTATCCGTGAGAGCGAGCCGGACATCATCATCACCCATCATCCGGCGGACACGAACAATGACCATCTTCAGACCTCAATGGCGTGCCAGGAGGCGGTGCGTCTGTTCCAGCGCCGTCCGGAGGTGAAACCGATCTCTGAGTTTTGGTATATGGAGGTGCCATCCTGCACGGAATGGGCGTTGAACAGTGGGTTGAACCGTTTCCAGCCGAACCTTTGGGTAGAGGTGGGGAAAGAAGGTGTTGATGCCAAGATCAAAGCCCTCTCGATGTACCGTGGTGTCATGCGTCCATATCCTCACCCTCGTTCCGAAGAGGCCCTCGAGGGCTTCGCCGCTTATCGCGGCTGTCAGGCCGGGTGCAACTATGCGGAGGCGTTCGAGGTGATTCTGAGGAGAGAGTAATTAATTATATACAAATCCAATGTGTGATATGGTTTATGATGTAGCATTCTCTTTTGCGGGAGAGGATCGTCAATTTGTTGAGCAGGTTTACAAACTTTTAAAAGATAAAGGGATACTTGTTTTTTATGATAATGATAACAAAGCGGCACTTTGGGGTAAGAATTTAGTAGATTATCTTACAGAATTGTATGGTAACAGGGCTAAGTTTGTAGTCATTTTTATATCTAAGAATTATGCTGAAAAAGTTTGGACTAATGTGGAACGGGAAGCGGCTTTGGCAAAAGCAATTCGAGAAAAGAGAGAGTATATTCTTCCTGCTAGGTTTGATGAAACATCTATCTCAGGGGTATTGGATACAATTGGCTATATAGACTTAAAGGAAGAGACTCCAGAGAGTTTTGCTAGACTGATCGAGGAAAAACTACTGCAATCTGGATTTACAATTCCTAGTTATGAATTAAGAAAACCAGAATATTCATTCTTGCTAAGAGCAAATAGTAAATCAAGTAAACTCTCTGTAACAATAGTTGATGACCAGACCGGAGCATATGTCGCCAATGCGTGTGTTGTCCTATTTGCTCAGAATGGCACTTATCTAATGAACAGTTCCGATGATGATGGGTGCTGCTCTTTTGATGTTAAGTTAAGCAAGGAATATTCGATAATTGTTGCTCATCCTGAATATAGGGCATCAATGATTGAAAAGTTAATTTTGCCGCCAGATAAGGAAATGAAGATCGAGATGAGACGAGATGATAAGATTGGATCAATAGTCATCCAGAATGTGGGCTATATATCAGGTTTGAAGGGACGGCTAAATCCAATACTGGATTCTAATTCTAGAATCTACTTGTATGCTGACAATATTGCAATTAATGGAGGAAAAAATCAACCTGTCGATTTTAAAATTAATGAAGTTCTTCAAGTGGAAGACTCTGATGGAACTATTATGAATTTATTGTTTAGATTTGTGGGTGGTCATACAACAGCTTTGATTGAATTCGTACATTCGTAAGCTTATATAGCATTCACCTGTCTCAGGTTTGTCAGTTGACCTTTTGTCGTTATGTACACTTTAAAATATTGTAAACATGAGTGTCGGTCGTAAGGAAAAGATCATATATCCGAGACGGGGGGATTCTACAGCCGGGAATCAGATGATCCACAGCGTTTTCAATTGACAGATGATGTTTAGCTTCATATAATTCAATCTGGAACACAATCCCTCCGATATTTATATCTTTCTTTGGTCCTGATGTAAGAAACAATACATTTTGTATCTATGGGCAATATCGAACTGATGGTTATGATTTTACGAATCGGAATAATTTCGTAATTTTGTGACCGTGATGATTAAATGATGAAGATATGGTTTACTTGCAAGATATCAAATTGACCAATTTCAAATGCTTTGAGGAGACCTCAACGTTGGATTTTGGTAAACTGACACTTCTGACTGGCGCGAACAGTACTGGGAAGAGTTCTTTGATGTATGGTATCTTGGGAGTGCTCCAAAGTGAGGAATTCCCTTTGCGGTTTTCGCCTAATGGCAATTATGTGCAGATGGGTAATTTTTTGGAGATGGTCTTCAAACATGATTCGGGGAAGGATATCTGTGTGGCTTTTACATTAGTGGATTCGGAAACTAACGAGAACTTGCACATGGATACTCAGTGGCGGTGTGATTCGGCGGGGAATCCGCAGTTGAAAAGATGTGATTGCGAAGGGGATTTTTTTCACTATGTCGTTGTCGAAGCAGACGATTCGGGTAAACTGATTTTAAATCTGGATGTTGATCCGAGTAAAGGCAAGAAGAAGAGTGAGATAGAAAGTTTGTTGAAATATGTCAACTCGGAGGCTCCGTCCGATGTGGAACTTGTAAGGTATTTGAGGTATGCCACAAAAGAGAGCCATATCAAGGATTTTAAAGTTGGATCGTTTTCATCGGACACAAAAGAGGAAGTAAGGTATCCTTTCCTTTTTGTACTGCATGAGACGATGTCGATGATAAGACGGTACAACGATAATGTCAATTACATTAGTTCGTATCGTCAGCCGGCACAGCGTGTCTATGCTGAAGAGCGAGTGACTTCAGGCAAGATATCCACTTCAGGAGAAGGCTTTATAAATGAGCTGTTGAGATGGAAAGACGATAGTCAAGATAAGTTTGCGCAGTTCGTTGATGCGATGAAGACGATTGGGCTGCTGAGTGACATAGAACCTACAAGACTTGGGGCCGGTCAATTTAAAGTCGATGTGCGTGTGAATGATGCTGATGGGTTGGCTAATCTTTCGGATGTGGGATTCGGAATCTCTCAAGCAATGCCAATCATCATTGGTGATGTTGAATTGAGCAAAGGCTCGACATTATACATATCGCAACCAGAGGTACATCTTCATCCAAGTGCGCAGGCTAAATTGGGAGACTATCTTGTAAAGCAGATAAATCATGGCAAGCGCTATGTCATGGAAACTCATAGCGAGTATCTGATGAACCGTCTTCGTCTCTCGATTGTGCGGGGAACCATTGCCGAAGATGATGTTAAAGTGTACTATATGAGGCAGGAGGGGGGCAAAACACATATTCATAAGGTCAAGTTCAAGAAGAACGGTCAGGTTGAGGGGGCACCTCAAGATTTCTTTGACACATATATGATTGATGTGATGGATATTGCCATGAGTGTGCGATGAAAAAGGACATATTTATAGATAATAACATTGCCTGTCGTTTTTCCAATCCGATGGATCCCGAGATGAAAAAACTTATAGCTTGGATCATGGAATATGAAGAGGGGAGTCATAACAATGCAATGTTAGTAGTGTCTGACAAGTTGCTTCGTGAATATATCGCATCTTGTCAGGGTGCTTATGGCGCGACGAGTATCCCAACTATTATTGGTAAGTTGACACGTGAGGGGAGATTGACAAAAATCACAAATGCCGACATCAAGGGTTTCCAGAATATATATTTTACGAAGACAGTTGAAAGGAATCTTCGTTCGAACCAGGAAGACAGAAATCATATTCCTGTAGTGTTGCTTTCTGAAAGGAAATTTGCCCTTACGAATGATAGAAACTTTACCTTTGACTTGGAACATTTCCCAGGCTTCAGAGTCTTAGTATCTTCCCGCCCTGAGAATTTGCCGTACGATAAGTAAGGTGGGCTTAATCTCCTATCCGTGAAGAGATAGTATCCTTTACAACTGCGAATGAACGATTTCATTGTTTCCATGATGCTTCTTGGGGCCATGGCGTCATCTGAAGGTTACCTTCCATATTGGATGACCGTGAGTTTAACATTAAATTGTATAATTAATCCATAGTTCTTATTGTAATAAGTT
>ERZ857969.1490-NODE-1490-length-31824-cov-3.217948_pt1 | contig 31824 bp, 23 predicted proteins | sample MGYA00519864_ERZ857969 | MGnify/ENA primary metagenome ERZ857969 (study PRJEB31778, sample SAMEA3449382) | human gut metagenome | biome: human gut; feature: human-associated habitat; material: faeces | place: United Kingdom | collected 2010/2012 ... | reverse complement strand
ATAAAGCAAAACGGGCGGGAACGCCGCCGCCACCTGAAAATTATATCCGTTTCTATATTGACATTCCTTATTTGCATTGCTTATAATAACTACAATTAAATAAATTAAGGAGGAGCATCTATGAAAAAACTTGCCGCATTGCTGCTCACCGGAGCTATAAGCCTCTCATTAACCTCTTGCACCGATAACCCATCCCCATCCCATAATCCCTCGCTCCCGCCTAAAGAAGATTCATCCGAACTAAATCCCTATATCGGCAACACCTATGCCCAGCAGCCGGAAATACGCGACTACGCCTATTCCTGGTGGCCTGAAGGCACCGGAATCTCGGAAAAGAATAAATTCTTTGTGCAAACCGGCTACTATGGCATGAGCTTTAACGGCTCAAACGGTATGCTAGACAGACTAGGCGTTATAAAAGAAGAATACAGTCAAACCCAAATTATGTCTCAAGATTCCTCAGTTATAAACAGCCTGCCCGAGATAAAAGCCTCTAGTGCGGCGTCAATAGATAATATATCATATACGTTCACTAATATAATACAGCCCGCCCAATACCATACAATCAATATGCGCATAATAGAATCCGGACAGTATATGCAGTCTTTCGACACAGCCGCTATGATTTTTGCAGACTCCTCAGGAAAGCGTACCAATGATTTTATAGGCCGTACAGAAATTAAAGCCCTGCCCGAATACTTCGCGCTGAACTATCAATTATTCGCCCAAAAAAACTTTTCCAACGCAGCCCTTACATATTCCCTGCAGTTTTCTGAGGAAATGACCGCCTCCCCCTCCTCAAACGGCCGGGAAATGCTGCTGACCGCTAAAAACGGCTCGGGCCTGGCCGTCATTCTGCCTAACCCGAACGCCTCCCTCTCCTACGACCAAGCCTCCAAAACCTTAACTATGACTTGTTCGGGAATAACGCTGGAACAATATAAATTCAGCGGCTTCAGCGCTATAATCATCCCCAGCAACTCCCCATCCCAAGCCGATATTGATAATTATAACGCTATAGCTGGTATGGAAATTACCGCACGCCAAATTTCTCCCCGCGAAGGCCGGGAAGTACCAGTTCAGTTCGACGCCGACAGAGGCGTATGGGTCATAGACACTAACCGCATGACCACCGCTAAGGGAACAGCCTTTGCACAGGAACGCAACCAAAACGCCTGCGACAGAGTGCTCTTTACTTTAAAAAATAATTCCAGCCGTACCGTAACCGTGCCCGTCATGTTTGAAAAAAGCGGCACCTTCGCAGTAGAAGGCTTTGGGCCGGTTATACGGGACGCAGATACCGGAGAACCAATGGGCATACCCGTCCAGATATCTAAAAACTGGCACCCATTTGACAGCTCTGTTACCCAAAAGGAATGGTATAAAGGCCTGGACGGCTCGTGGTACCATGGCTATACCTATCTGGAGGTGCCCGCTAATTCCAGCGTCACCTATGAATATATGAACGCCTTTAACAACTGGGGCACGCTCAAGGTCGCCAGTCATGCCCAATTATGCCTTATAGGCTGGCCGTCCAACAGCACCCATCAGGTCTGGCAGACCAGCACGATAGGCTCCAGCGGGGAAGCCTTCTGCTATGACCCCGACCAAACCTGCGGCCTGGCATTTATTAACGACGTCCGCGGCGTCGGCTTCGACCCCTATGACAGCGGCCAAAAATATGTGTGGGGAGCTAATAACGGAGGAGGAAATTTCCTGTATTACGGCAAGGACGGCGCTAATACCTCTGGTATTGTAGGCTTTAAAAATGTTCGGGTATTCTATAAAAATTACGCTCCCAACCTGGCTGAAATAATTTTTACAGGCATAACCAAGGACGACGCCGTAGAATTTACCCTGGCAACCTACCTGGGCCGTACAAACGACGTCTCCCGCGCAACCCATAGCTTTGAATACCGCTTTATCAAAGACGTCAGCTTTGAAAGAATGGCCTTCTATCAGCTGGGCGCGGATAATCATAACAGCGGCCGCTGGCACGGCATAACCATAGGGAACGACGACGGCCCGATAGAATATGTTATAGACGGCGTAACCTACGGCGCTCAGGCGGAAATCCCAGTATATGATACCGCCGGCTATATCGGCCATAACGGCATGCAGCGCCTGGAGGTCCCCGGCGAGGGTATGTGGATAGCATATACCGACAGCTATAAAAAAATAAATTCAGACTATTTTGATTCGCAGAACGCAAACCGTATGCTCAGCCTGCTGGAGTTTGAAGCCAATTTGAACGGCAAAAGCTATTCAAAGCCCGCCTTTAACCTGCGCAGCACCCAAATGTTCTGCGGCAATTCCACCCTTGTGGAGCTCTGCCCACCAGCAGAGGCCGGCAATACTATACAAGCGGGCAGCACGGTAAAAGGCGCGGTGGAATATATAAATCTGCCCATCTCCCTCTCCAGCTATTATTTTGACAGCCCCGTCATAAAAAGCATTCCTGAGGAGGAATTCAATACCTGGAAATTAGCCTACCGCTACGCCATAGGAGATAAGACTCAGGCTTCGGCGCAGATTGGAGAAATACTCCGCCAGTATCCCATCGCCGTAAAATGCGCGCAAAACCAGGATGTGCTTGCCCAGATTACCGTCAAGGGCGGCATAAGCTATATACCCATCACCTTTACCGGAGTCCCCTCCTATTCAGGCTATAGACTGGAAGCCCTGAAGGACGGACAATGGGAACAGATAGAACAGGCATACCTGGGCAACGATTACTGGCAAACCTACTATAACGCGCAGGACGGCTCATATGAACTTACCTTTAACGTCCAGCACTCGGGCGACCCGCAAGCGGAGTATTCCTACAGGCTGGTAAAAGAATAATGCCGTTCCATATAAAACGTCTCATATAACCGAAAAAACGGACTAGGCAGGGGCATAGGTATAAGCTGCGCCCCTGTCCCGTTTTTTTAAGCCTATTTTTACGCCGCAATCTGTTTTTTATGTCTCAGCCGCATATACAAGCGGCAGACCGACTGCTTGACCTCATTAGTTAGGCGTATAAAGCTGTCTGTAAGGACTGCTGGTATTGGGAGATAGTATTATATACCTGTGATTTAAAAGCTCTTCAGCCTGATAATTAAAATACTCGCAGAAACGATTTATATATTTCTCCACCCGCTTAAGCTCCTCCGGCAGCGCATCCCGCACGCAAACCTGTTCGGATAAGAACGCCGGTGGCTTATCGCTGCGCAGGAATATCTCTCCCCCATGCATGCCCGTTCCGCAAAAGGGGCCCACTATCTGGCCGGAGCTACCCAGGCCCAGAATTATTATGGTGCCGCCCGCCTGATATTCTCCCAAAAAGCTGCCCGCAGTTCCTCCTACAACCAGTACCGGATGCTTCTGCTTATATTCCTTCATATGTATACCCGCACGATAGCCTACGCTTCCCCTTACAAAAATCTCTCCCCCGCGCATAGCATAGCCTATCGCATCCCCAGCGCAGCCGTCTATAACTATAAGCCCATCGTCCATAGTATCCCCTACAGCATCCTGGGCATTGCCCCGCACATATATTTCCGAGCCGTCCAGATACGCTCCCATAGCGTTGCCCGGCGTTCCGTTAATTATTATTCTACGTCCCGTCAAACCGCAGCCTATATACCGCTGTCCCAAAACATTATCTACGGTTATCTCCTTGTCGTTACATTCTCTTATCTTTTCATTTAACTGGGAATAATACTCTCCCTGAGCATCTATCCTTATCATAAACGGCATCCTTTCTATATTTTTATATTTGACTACACCAGTTTGGCCAGATTCTGATGCCTGTATTGAACAGAAAAGGCAGCTAACTGCGGAGACTCCGCCGTCAGTTTGAAATCTATGCTGTTTAGAGGTATCCTCTCCCGCACCAAGGAAGTATATATACCAGCGCGTGAAACATCCCCTAAAATTATATAGCCTGAAAGCACATCATCCTTTACGCACAGCCGCTTGTATGTACCATCCTTATTGGAAATAATGCTCTCGCCATCATATGTTCCGCAGGTCACCATGTGCAGTCCCAAAACTCCCATGGAATTCATAGGGACAGCTTTATCAAACCTCATATTGCCGCCGGCCATATTCTTTCCCGCTGTTTCTCCCTGCATATAGGCATTAGGCAGCAAAGCTAAAACTCTGCTCATTCCGCAAGAGATATCAAAGCACTGAGTACAATCGCCGGCAGCATATATATCCTTTAAGCTTGTGCGAGATCCTTCATCTGTGATTATGCCGCGCTCACACTCTGCTCCTGCTTCCTTAAGCAATTCCATATTTGCGCGCACACCTACAGCTACGACCAGCACATCAAATGGTATTATTTCATTGCCAACATCCGCACCTTCAGGCTTAAAGGCCTTAACCCCAGCATTCAGCCGCACCGTTATACCCTTATTTTTAAGATGTTCGAGCATTATGGCAGCACTCTGCTCGTCCAATATACCGGGAAGCACTCTATCCGCTAGATCTACCACCGTTATGCTGCCTACACGGCCATAAAGCCCCTCAGCGCATTTAAGGCCTATAAGCCCAGCTCCCATAATAAGCACCCTAGTCTGAGAGCTTATCTCCTTTTCAAGAGCCAGCGCATCATCCAGGCTCATAAAGGTATATTTTTTCTCCACCTGCTCCAGTCCGCTTATGAGCGGGATAAACGGCCGACTACCGGCAGCATAAAGCAATTTTTCATACTCTATCTTCTCGTTGCCGTCTAAAAATATGCATTTATCATCTGCATTGATTTTTTCCACCGTTCGCCCTGCCAGCAAAACAGCTTTATTCTCATCATAAAAATTATCCGGACGATATTTTATGCTCTGCATATCGGTTTCTCCGCACAAAAGATAGGATATAAGGGGGCGAGAATATGTAAAATACGTTTCAGAAGAAACTATAATTATATCACCCTCTTTATCCAATGCTCTTATTCCCTCAACTCCGCCTATCGCCCCGGCTGAATTGCCTATAATAACATATTTTGCTTTCATATCCTTACCTCCAACAGACCCATAGGCCTTGAATAATAAGTCTTTCGACTATTAAATGCTTGTATCTCCTTATTCATGCAGAGCGCGCTCCCGCCCTTTAAAGAGTTTTGGTTCGCTAAACGCTCGCCAAAACGGGCGCAGCCGTCTTTCGCATCATCACGGATGTTTATTTTTCATTCCGGCTTCTGTTTTTTATCATTGCAATAAGCTTAGCGCCCATATATATCGACCCACCCGCGCGCAGCAAACTGCCGCGGCAATACCAGATTTCTTTCTAGCATGCGGCTAATAGGCAATTTAAAGATCAATAAATATGTCCGCACAGGACTAAGAATTTAATTTATATTCATACTATCTTAATTCTGCATCAAGAAAATCATTTCTTATTCAATGCCGGCTTAGCTCCCTTTATCTTTCCTCATATATGATTGCGCGATTAGGGCAGCCTGCAACACATGCCGGCTGTCCGCAGCTATTGTTTAAACACAATTCGCACTTTTGCACCGGCCCATCCTCTCCGGGAAATACTGCTCCATAAGGACACGCCATAACACAGCTTAGGCATCCCACGCATTTTTCCCTGTCAACCGATATAACTCCGGCTTTAGCTCTCATTGCTCCGCTTATGCACGCCTTGGCGCACAATGGCTCAACACAATGTCTGCAGGAAACTGCAAAACAAACGCCGTCCTTCTCCTCTACTCTTATGCGAGGATTGATTTTAACATTTTTCAGCGCATCAGCCATATCTTTTTTCCCCGAATTGGCAAAAGCGCAGTTATACTCACATAAATGGCAGCCCAAACACCATTTTTCATCAACATAAACTCTTTTCACGATTGCGTCTCTCCTATCTATTCACCTGCATGTTTCACGCCTAAAATATCCAGTTCCTTCTGAGTCATTCCTATACCCCTAAGCATCAGCCTGTTTCCGCGCAGGGCCTCGACTGAATTTATGCCCATGCCCCCCATAATCTCCTTAAGCTCATGCGTCCAGGCATTGACTAAATTCACTAAACGCCTGCGCCCTATTTCCGGATTGAGCCGTTTAACCAGCTCAGGCCGCTGAGTAGCTATTCCCCAGTTGCATTTGCCGCTGTGACAATTCCGGCAAAGATGGCAGCCTAAGGCCAGAAGCGCAGCCGTACCTATATAAACTGCGTCCGCTCCCAGCGCTAAGGCCTTAACCATATCCGCGCTTGAACGTATGCTTCCAGCCACAACTATTGAAACCCTGCCCCTTATTCCCTCCTGCCTGAGCCGCTCGTCCACGCTGGCCAAAGCCAGTTCTATCGGAATGCCTACGTTATCCCTTATGCGCGTTGGCGCCGCGCCCGTGCCTCCCCTGAAACCGTCTATAGCTATAATATCGGCGCCTGAGCGGGCTATGCCGCTGGCTATGGCCGCAACGTTATGCACCGCCGCGACCTTAACTATTACCGGCTTTTTGTACTCTGTGGCCTCCTTTATGGAAAAAACAAGCTGCCGCAAATCCTCTATTGAATATATGTCGTGGTGAGGAGCAGGCGAAATGGCGTCCGACCCCTCGGGCACCATGCGGGTGCGTGAAATCTCACCCACTATTTTTTCTCCAGGCAGATGCCCGCCTATACCCGGCTTGGCGCCCTGCCCCATTTTAATCTCCACAGCCGCAGCCGCCTCCAGATATTTTTTATGTACCCCAAAGCGTCCTGAAGCCACCTGCACTATGGTGTTGGCTCCGTATTTATAAAAATCCTCATGCAGGCCGCCCTCGCCCGTATTATAATATATCCCCAATTCTGAAGCCGCCCCGGCTAAGGCCTCGTGCGCATTATAGCTTATAGAGCCGTAGCTCATTGCCGAAAACATTATGGGCGCCGTCAGCTTAAGCTGCGGACTTAAATTGGGAATAAGGCCGCCCTCCCTGCTCCGCTCCAGCCGCTCCGGCTTGGCTCCTAAGAAAGTTACTGTCTCCATAGGCTCGCGCAGAGGGTCTATGCTCGGATTAGTCACCTGGGAGGCGTTTAGAAGCAGCCGGTCCCAGTATACGGGCAACGGACGCGGATTGCCCATAGAAGAAAGCAGCACTCCTCCGCTCTCAGCCTGGCGGTATATTTCCTGAATAGTCTCCCCACTCCAATTATAATTCGCCCTAAAGGTATTATCGCTCTTAACTATCTTCAGCGCGCGGGTAGGGCATAATGCCACGCAGCGCTGACAGCACACGCATTTTGATTCGTCCGCACGCATAAGACCGCTTTCCTCATCATAATAATGCACGCAGTTGGCGCACTGCCTCTGGCATACCCGGCAGGCTATGCACCTCGTAAAATCCCTAACCACTTCATATTCTGGATGTATATAATTTACCGCCATAATTAAAACCCCATTTCCTAACTGACTTAAAACATTAATTGCTGCGTCTTGCTCATTTAAGGCAACGCCGTATCACATCATATCCAGAGTATATATAACCGGCTCTCCTCCTCTGGGCGCCCAAATTCTGTCCAGCTCGGGCGCAACTGCTCTAATGGCGCATTCTTCGCTGGCTATATAAACCATATCCTCCTTTTCGCCCACCACCATGGACCGCAGCTTTAGCCTGTCGTTAAGCGCCATTAGACCGTTGGAAAAGCCTAAAAGTATGGAAAATGGCCCGGTTACCAGTAAAGGCCCAAAGGTGTTGCGCAGATATGTAAGCCGCTCGCGCTCCTCCTCAGGCAAAGCGTTTATCGTGCTCCAAAAGGGCGCGGCAATAACATTTGCCAGTTCCTTAAGGCTCAGGCCCATACGTCGTACTAGGTAATCTATCATATAGGTTATAACCTCGGTATCTGTTAATAAATTGCACTTGTATCCAAACATCTCAATATACCGGCGGTTAGCGTCATACGAGGATATTTCGCCGTTATGCACTACCGAATAATCCAGCAGCGCAAACGGATGCGCCCCGCCCCACCAGCCGGGAGTGTTGGTCGGATACCTCCCGTGCGCAGTCCAGCACCAGCCCGAATATTCCTCCAGGCGGTAAAACCGGCCCACATCCTCCGGAAATCCCACTGCCTTAAACACCCCCATGTTCTTTCCGCTTGAAAACACATATGCGCCGTCAAGATTGGTATTTATATTGGTTACGCAGCGAGCGGTAAACTCATATTCCTCAAGCTGGCTTTCAGCCAGCTTTGTAGGCAGAGGAGCGACAAAATACCTCCATATCAGAGGCTCGTCAGTAATTTCAGGCAGCTTACGGGTAGGTATCTTAGAAAGGTTTATAATATCAAAATGCCTGTCTAAAAAGCTCTCGCAGCTCTGGCGCGCCTCCGCAGAATTGTAAAACACATGCAGCGCAAAATAATCCTTGTATTCAGGATATATGCCATAGCCGGCAAAGCCCCCGCCCAAACCGTTGGAGCGGTCGTGCATAACGGCGATGGATTTAATTATCTTTTCGCCGCTCAGCCTGCGCCCACCGCGGCAGAGCATGCCCGAAACAGCGCAGCCTGAAGGTATTCTAAATTGTCCCTCTTTTAACATAAAGCATTTCCCCTTTAAGCTCCCTGAGCCTATTCCAGCGTAAGTTAAGCCGCTGGAAAAAGCTTAAGAGCAAAAATAGATATAAAAAAGACATCCGCCGGCCGAGCCATAAACAGCTCCGCTGCGAACGTCTTTGTTCTGATTATTATATTAACGGCGCTTTATGCTTTTGTCAACTGATTTTTACATAAATCCAGAGACAGGCATTATATACTTAAATTCCAAATATTCCTGATGCTGCTTGGCGAAATAAATAGACGGTAAGATTAAACAACTCAATCAAAGATGCGTTTTGCATAAATGCCCATTGATGGCTGCGCGGCGTGTGATTGAATACATGCCGGGCGTATTTTAAGAATGACAACGCAGCAAAACCGAACAATTTCCCCCCTCGGCGACGCATTATAATCTGATTGCATTGTCTATACGCTCCAATAAAAATGATATATTGCTGCGCATTTATAAATATTCACAAAAAGTTATCAACAATTTAAATTATTTTTCGTGTGGGTATTGACTTTTAATATTTGGGGTGTTATCATTAAGACAAGAAATAAACATATTTGGCCGTTACAATCTGCGACGCATACGGTCTTCATTTTAAAGCGCGCAGAGAAAGGGATTAAGCATTTTTTCACATTACTGTCTGCATGGCGGCTTAATTTTGCCGTCTCTCTTTCTGCTCGGATTTATTTTTAAACAGCTTTAGTGTATATTTATGCAAGCAGCTTTTTTCGGCTGTTATTTTTTTGCTATTTCAGCACCCTCAGTTTACAAGGAAGACGGTCAGAAGGCATAAAATTTGCGTCCTGCTGCGTTGCTTTGATTCCATGTACGCCCGGTACATGTCGTTCAAAGCGTCTTGCATGACGCAGATTTTATGCCTTCTGACTCTGGAGAGCTCAAGGAAAAAGAATTTCTTCATTTTCAGGGCAGACCAAGAAATCGCTACTTATGAGTATACTGATTGAGTATAACGCAGAAAATGAAGAAATTGTCCCGTTTTAAGTCGTGTAGTTCCTTGTAAACTAAGGGTACGCGCGTTCTAAATATAATACTTCTTAAGTCGAACAAGCGTTTATTTTACTGTATTATTTCAATGTTTCAGCGGTGGCTCGTTTAGGCGTTCTGAAAATTCTGCCTATACTCCGCAGCCAACTTTATTACAAAAAGGTTCCTCGCTCCCCCTCGCTCCCAGCCTTAAAACAGGCGCTCAAAAACATACCGCGGCACCCAAAGCACGGCTCAGCCATACATAAGCGCTGCCTCAACCAAAGCAAATTGCATTTTTTAATCAACTCGCTTAAAATAAAGCTTGCACATAATATATTTTGCTATAAATATAAACGACCGCTTTGCCGCGCAGGCAGAGCAATAAAGCACTTATGCAGCAATCCCCAGCGGCATAAAAAAGCAGAGCAAAATAAAGACGATTACGGGATTTTGATGCAGGGAGGGGGACTTCCTCTCCCTCCTCGCGCCCCCTTTTTTTCTTTTCTTCGCCCAAAGCCTGACGGCTGCAAGCACCAGCGCATGGGCATTTCTCCCAAAGCCCCGAAAATCCGCAACCCATTAAACATCTATTTTGCCAAAAAGTATATTCCTGTATTTTGATACCCTGAGGGGGATACGCCCACATGCGCCTTTCAAAGCGCATAATACATATATGCAGCCCGTTTTTTGCCGTATTCACCGCTGCTTTGGCCGCTTTGCCCAGCGCCGGTTCCAGCTCTCAGCCGCTTATTCTGCTAAAGAGCCTCTTCCTGTATTTTGATGCGAAGTTATTAACTTAACACCCTCTCTCCCTCAACGCAAAAACAGCGCCGCAGCTATATCCGCCCGACGCCGTCCGTATCTCTATATACCGTCTGCAAAGCCGGCCTACCCGCCATATCTCTTTAAAAACTGCCTGGTACGCTCACTCTGCGGATTTGCTATTACATTCTCCGGAAGCCCTTCTTCCACTATTACTCCATCGTCCATAAATATAATCTTATCCGCTACATCCCTGGCAAAGCTCATCTCGTGAGTTACTACCACCATGGTCATCCTGCGTAAAGCCAAATCCCGTATAACGGCCAGTATCTCCCCTGTAAGCTCAGGATCCAAAGCGCTGGTAGGTTCGTCAAATAGCATGAGCTGCGGATTAAGCGCCAGCGCCCGCGCTATGGATACCCTCTGCTGCTGTCCGCCCGAAAGCTCGCAGGGATACGCTTTCACCTTGCTCTCCAGGCCCATCTGCGCCAGCAGCTCCAGGGCCTTCTTCTCTGCCTCCGCCTTATCTATCCCCAAAACGCGCACCGGCGCCTCGGTTATATTGCGCATTACGCTCATATGGGGAAACAGATTAAAATTTTGAAATACCATGCCTACGCTGCGCCTTATCTCCTCCAGCTGTTCATGCGGCGCATAGGTTCCGTCCTCCTTAAGCATCTCCTTGCCGCAAACGCTTATCCTGCCCGCATCTACCCTCTCAAGCTGACTGATGCAGCGCAGAATTGTAGATTTGCCCGAGCCGGACGGCCCTATTATAGCCAGCGTCTCCCCCTGCTCCAGGGAGAAGGAAACGCCCTTTATAACCTCATGCCCTCCAAAGCTTTTGCGCAGCCCGCTAACATTTAAAATGTTCATGCTACGTCCCCCTTAACGGTAATAGGACAGCTTCTTTTCCGCATAGGAAAAGCTCACCGTTACCACCAAATTCAGAATGTAGTAGAATATGCCCGCCGCCAGCAGAGGAATTACGCTCCCATTAGCCGACATATGCTGCTTGGCTATGGTAAACATTTCAACTACGGCCACTACCTGCGCAAGGGAAGTATCCTTAACCAGGGTTATTACCTCGTTAGCCGTAGCGGGCAGCACTCTTTTAACAGTCTGGGGCAGAATTATATGTATAAACGTCTGCTTTTTTGAAAAGCCCAGCACAGACGCCGCTTCGTATTGCCCTCTGTCTATGGATTGTATGCCGCCTCGGAAAATTTCACCAAAATATGCGGCGTAATTAATCGCAAAGGCTATAAAAGCCGCCAAATACCTGTCCATTGGCAGATGAAAAATCATGCTGGGCAAATAAAGCACGGCTATAAGCTGGAGCATAAGAGGGGTGCCCCGCATAATAGAAATATATGCGCCTAAAAGCTTTCTAAGCCAACCGTGTTTGGACATTCTGCCCAGAGCAACCAAAAATCCCAATGGAACTGAGGTAACAAGCGTAACGGCAAATATAAGCAGGGTATTGCCCAGCCCCTCCAGCACCAACATGCCGTATTTTAAAAGTTCAGCAAACAAAGCTAAATCTCCCTTCCTCCATTACCCGGCAATTTACAAACACAAGGCGCCGGCCAACGGCCGGCGCCGCTTAAAATGCGCTGAAATAATATAATCCCATTCAAAACAAGCGCTTAGAAAAGACCAGCCCGTTCTCAGGCCGTCTTAACGGCTATTCCACTACGGTCAAATCCGAGCCGAACCACTTTTCAGAAATCTCTTTAAGGGTCCCGTCCTCTTTCATTTCCTTTATCGCATTCCAAACCTTATCTTTAAGCTCTGTATCACCCTTTCGGAAGCCTATAACATAAAGGTCGTCCCCCAGCGCCTCATCCAGAACGCGGAAATCCTTATTCTGGCTCTTAATCATATACTGCACGGCCACTTCGTCTACAAGCACGGCATCCACAAGCCCCAGCTCCAGCTCATTGTAAGCCATTGCATAATCCGCATGGCCCACCTTTTCATATTCCATACCGCTGGCGTCCAAAGCCTTTTCACCCTCGGAGCCGTTCTGTACAGCTATTTTCTTGCCTGTAAGCTGGTCAACCGTCTGAATATCCGAATCAGTCTTGACGGCGAACACCATACGGTTATTCATATAGGCGGGCGTGAGCAGCATATCTCTCTCCCGGTCCTCATTTATGCTCATACCGTTCCATACGCAGTCTATGCTGTTATTGTTAAGCTCAATGAGATTCTGGTCCCAAATTATCTCCTTGCACTCAAGCGTCATGCCTATGCGCTTGCACACCTCGCGCGCAACGTCAATATCAAAGCCCACTATCTCGTTATTGTCGTCTTTAAAGCCCATGGGCGCAAAGGTGGCGTCCAGGCCCAGCACCAGCGTATTAGCGTCCTTAGCGCAGCCCGAAAAGAGAAATATGCCGCACAGCATAACAACGCATAAGCATACCGTCAAAATCTTTTTCATAACAACTCTCCTTTATCTTATTAAGTGACTGAAATTTTATCACAATAACGTAATAAAGTCAAGATAAGAGAGTATATAAAAGACAAATTACTGCTCACCGCCCGTTAAAATAATGGATATTTTGAAGAAAAGCCGCAGTATATAAAAAAGTCTCAGAGGCCAAAAGAGTAAATTCCGCCCATGCAGAGCGCCCGAACTGCCCTATCGCTAAAACGCAGCAAGAGAAATACGGCAATAAGAGCAAATTCGGCGGCAAAAAGGGCGCTGCGCCTTATATGCTAAAGGCTATGGATATCAAAATACAGGAACAAGCTATTTGGTATAATATGCAAATATTGGTTTGCAGATTCTCCTGCGTCTGCAGGGAAAAATGCCTCAGCCGCAGGGCTTTCGGGCGCAAAAGGGCAGTAAAAAAAGAAAGGGTGGGAGAGGGGAGAGAGGGGTGCTTTAAGTCCCCCTCGCCGCATCAAAATACCGCACTTTCTCTCTTTGCGCCGCCATTTTACCAGCCCGGCTTTAACCGCAAAAAAATCATTTCACGCCCAGCCCGTCCGACCGCTGCGCTAAGCCCGCCGTCTCCGCCTCTATGCGCCCCGCCGCCCCTGCTCCCCTAATCCGATACCCGCCCTGCCAGTCCTGCTGTTTCTTCACTATAATCCCAACCTGCCGTGCCGGCCCTACCCTTTCTCCCCCATAATCCCAGCTCACCCTGCCGGCCCTGCTGTTTCCCCTCATAATCCCAGCTCGCCCCGCCATCCCTGCCGTCTCTGCCCCCGCTCGTTTCGCTCATACGGCCGCTTGATAACCAAGCTCAACCGCTCAAAGCCCGGCCAATCAAAAGCACCTTCTCATTCCGCCCATATGGCTATCCGGCCATACCGGCTGATACAGTCCGCAAATACAAATATTCCGCCCCATTGCAAATATGCCAACGCCGGCCCGCTCTAAAGTCCCTTCCGCAATCCAGCAAGGCCCCGCCCTCGGCTGCCGTCCGAAATTGACGCTTTTTAAATCATACCAGCGTTCGCAGGGAATGCCAATCATATAATAAAAAGCCCCGGGCGGCTATAACCTCCCGGGGCTTTAAAATACTATTGCCTAAAGCATTTATCAGTCGGCGCTGAAAGGCAGCAGAGCAACCTGGCGGGCGCGCTTAACCGCTATAGCCAGCTCGCGCTGATGCTTAGCGCAGGTGCCCGTCATGCGGCGGGGCATAATCTTGCCGCGCTCAGATACAAAGCGGCGCAGACGCGCAACATCCTTATAATCTATGCTCTCAACCTTATCCACGCAGAACTGACAGGCCTTCCTCCTGGGCCTGCGCGCCCCGCGGGGCTTTTTAATATCCTTCTCGGACATAATAACCTTACCTCCTTTTTAAACTCTCAGAACGGCAGCTCGTCCTCGTCTATAGGCTGAATGCCCTCGGTATAGCTGCCAGAGGGGGCGTCAAAGCTGTTGGCGGGATGCGCTTCAGGCGGCATGGAAGGCATGGCTCCTGCGCCCGCCGGAGTTAAAAATTCCACGTCGTCGGCCACAACCTCGGTAACATAACGCCGCGTTCCGTCCTGAGCGTCATAGCTGCGGGTCTGTATGCTGCCCGTTACCGCTACCTTCCGGCCCTTGGCTAGATATTTCGCGCAGTTGTCGGCCAGACCGCGCCAGGTGACTATAGGAATAAAATCGGCGTCCCTCTGTCCCTGAGCCTGAGCGTCCCGGCTAACGCGCCTGTTTACCGCAATGGTAAAAGTGCATACCGATATGCCTGATGCCGTAGCTCTCAGCTCCGGGTCCCTGGTAAGATTACCCACTAATATGGCTTTGTTCATACACCCTCATTCCTTTCCCAATCAGCTTTCTTTTTTAACTATGATATAACGCATGATATTCTCGTTTATTTTGAAATTGCGCTCAAGCTCTGCGGGCAGAGTGGGCTGCGCTTCAAAATTGACAAGAACGTAATAGCCTTCGGAAATGTAATTAATAGGATAAGCCAGCTTGCGCATCCCCATTTCCTCGACTCCTTCCACCGTCCCCTGAGCCGTGATTATCTCGGAGAATTTGTCTATAAGCGCCTTGCGCGCTTCCTCCTCCACGGTAGGCTTGATGATATAAAGCGTCTCGTACTTGTTCATTAAGCTTTCACCTCCCTTATGGTCTATGGCCGCCTAATTTATCAAGCGGCAAGGAATATCGGCAAATTATTATAACATGTCCGCATTTTATTTGCAAATGGTTTTTCCCTAAGTTTACAAGAAACTGCGTGGCCAGAATGCATAAAATTTGCGTCCTGCCGCGTTGCTTTGCTTCCAGGTACCACCCGGTACGTTTCTCCTGCAAACGCGCTTTATCCCGCGCAAATTTTCTTCATTCTGATTCTACGGCCTTGTATATTCGTCCATCCAATCATCCTTCATCCATGCCATAATAGGATAATCTCGGCTGGGGACTTCCCCGTCGGGGTCGGGAAAATCCGTATCTATTACCATGTATTTATTGCTGCCGTCGTTTTTAAAGAGCACGACGCTTTCATACACTCCCTTGCCAACCGGCCCCTTAAAGCAGAAATAGTCCCCAGCAATGCAAAATTCGCCGTCCCTGATACAATTCAGATTCCCCGCGCTGGCAATATAATCTAAATCCTTCCGGTTTTCAAAATTAACGTCCATGCTTATAAGATTATTAAAGTCAAATCCGGCTGTTCCGCAAATATACAGCGTTCCGTCCGCTATATTATAAGATACGCTCTTAGAGTAATCCTCGCATAAGCCTGTGTATTCCTCTTCCCCAGTCTCAGCGTCTATTTTCCATAAAATATATAATCGATTTTCCACCCAATGAGACTCGCCCCATATATAGCCGCTGTCATATACTATAGCGCCAATATTATCCCCCGTCCAAAGAATCTTGCTCTCCGAGCCGCTCTGCTTATATATGCGCGAGCCGTCCGCGCTGTCGCTTACTATATATAAATTCTGTCCGTCCGTGCAGATACTGCTGAACTCCTCGCCCTGTTCAGGTTCTCGCGCCAGCACGGGCTCATCCTCGCCCGATATAAGCCTGCGGTAAAGGCTGCCCTCCTCTATATAATAAAGATATTCGTCCAGGCAGCAGAAGACGTCAGGCATAAGATAGGAGAGCCTGGTCTGGCATGTGCCGTCTGAATGCATGCGGTAGCTGTAATAACTATCAGTTTCCGAATCATATATCTCATAATACAGCCATTCGCCCGCTATAAACATTTCATTCATCTGTTCCCCGCTGAAAAATTCCAGCTTATCCGTCCTGGTATCCAGACGGTAAGTGCCGTACGGAACCATTTGGTTCCGAGGCTCGCCGCCCACAAAATAAATATAATTGTCCGCATTTATTATTTGAAGGCTGACAAACGCCAATCTGTAGTTGCTTGCATTATTTTTGCCGTTTACCCCCTGGATATCGTCATAATGCTCCTTGGGCTCGCCGATAACCGCCGTAGGTATCGGGACGTTCACGGGCGTAGTGGTCGGCTCGGGCGTATATGAAGCGGTCGGCCGCGGCGAAAGCGTAGGTTCAGTAGTCTTAGAGGGCTGCGGAGCAGGCGTAGGCGTAGGCGCAGGTGTAGGTGTAGGTGTAGGCGTAGGCGCAGGTGTAGGCTTAGGCGTGGGCGTAGAAGCAGAAACGTTCCCGGTAGGCTGAACCGAGGCAGAGGCGTCCGCCGCTGCTCCGCCGCCGGCCGTACTGCCTATAGGCAGAGTGCCCGCGGCAAAAGTGTTTCCCGCCGTTTCGCCATTTTGGGGCGAATTATAATCCGCCGCCGCAGACGGGCTAAAAGCATTAAGCCCCTCAGCCGACGGCGAAGGCCCGCTTGAAGAAGCTCATGAAGCAAAGCTGAGCATAAGCGCAAAAGCCGCAGCATAAGCGAAAAATCTTTTCATTTTAACTCACCTCGGAATAATTTTAATAAGCCGCAACAAAATGTCGAATAAATAAGATTTTTGTTTAAAAAATTATATCACATTAAATAATACCGTGCAAGCCCTAATTTAAAGGCAGCTAAACATATTGGCAGCAGTTAAATTTCCCGGCGCCCGCGGCAGGCCAAAAAAAGAGGCCGTCAGGCCTCTCCCAGCTTAACCACTATTATATCCTCCAGCTCGGAAATATATCCGTCCTTAGGGTAGCCCGGCATGCTCTTAGAATATTCAATAGCCTTCTGGGCCTGCTCCCAGCTTGGCTGGATAAGAAAGGTGTATTCCTGATATTCAAACAGCCTTATAAGCTCCGGACAGGTTATATCCCCGCAAAAGGCCACGGCAGAAACAATGGGGGATTCCCCTATTTCATACTGGTCCTTATCCGCCTCCCATGACATTAAAAAGGAATTATAATCCCGGTTGACGAAGCAGACGGGCTTGCGCTCTATGGAATAGCCTGAATTCAGCTCTGTGGCGATATTATGCAGCGCATAAACATTCTTCTGGTAATTGGCCCAATCCTTATAATACAAAAGATTGACGTCCTTAAGCTGCCAAATAAGCAGCAGAGCCGCCGCGCAGGCACAAAACGCGCGCAGCACCCTCTTATCCCTGAAAATATCCATAATCATCAGCACTATTATGGCTATAAACAGTCCGAAGGTCTGGCAGGTCCTGTAATAAAGCTGGCCCTGAATAACCGGCATAAAAATGCTGAACGCACCCATTCCCGCAAAGAGCAGGAATATAAAGGCGCTTTTTTTCCTGACGCTGTAATATACTGCCGCAGGCACCGAGAGCACGGCGGTTACGGTAAACTCGGCCATGCTGAACAGCTTGAAATTAAGCAGCCTGTAGGCTATGCCCTTTAAAAGGTCTATACCCGGTTTACCCCGGTTGAACAAGCTGAGCCTGGTATGGTTAAGGTTGCCCGTGCACGCCTGGAGCACGGTAACCAGGATATAATACGCCGCCAGCGCCGCAATAAGCGTCAGCGCCAGCTTAAGCCCTGCGCGGCAAAGCTCTCCGGGCTTTTTCTCCCCGTAAAGCGCCTCCAGAAGCAGGACAAACAGCACCATTATAATAAATACTGCGTTAAAGGTTTCATAGCTGCTTACAGTCAAAAGCAGCATAGCCAGCGCTTTAAATAAATCCGTCCTTTTATGGGTCTGAACAAAGGAAAACCCAAAAATAACCGCCGGCACGCAGGCGGCGCTGGATACGGCCACCGCTACAACGTCCAAATCATATATGAATTTAAAGGCCATAACCGGGCTGGAAATATAAATCCCTGAAAAAATTACATGCTCAAAGGTATTGAACCGTCCGTTTGAGGCAGCGTCGGCCAGTCCTGAAAGCAAAAGCGCCGAAAACACAATAAGAGCCGCGCTCAGAAAATTATTAAGGAAGGGAATAACGTCCATCAGGCCGGTGAGATAATACAGAGCTATATGCAGCAAACGGCCCTGCTGAAGCATATTATTGCTGCTCTCAGGGCTTAAATCCATATAATGCCCCAGGCCGAAATCGTCTATGCCCATGGCAAAATGGGTTATGGTAAAGCCAAAGGCGGCAATGCCGGTAAGAATAAGAAATAGAACGTATACCTTGTTTTTCAGCAGCCTTATTATGCAGGCGCGTACATTTTGAAACGAAAGAGAGGCGTTTTCAGGCGCCGCCGCGCATTGGGTCATATAAATCAATCTCCTCCTTCAGCATTAGCATTCAGCCGCAGACGGCCGGGCCGCCTTAAGCGTCCGCATGCAAAAAACAGCCTTGCGTCCAACCGTTCAGGCTTTCCCCGCTCAAAAAAGCAGCGCCGCCGGGCGTTTAAAAATCCGTCCTCAGAAAATTATGCGTATAGCCGCGCCCGTTTAAACCGAAAACAATTTTCACGGCGGTAATTATAGCACATAAGAAAGGATAATAGCAAGTTGTTATTGTTAAAATACAGCAAAAGCCCTCGTTTTTCGCTCAAAACGCACCCGGGCCGGCCGTTTGAAAAAGCCGAACGCCTCCCTTCCCAGTGCGGACGCCGATATTTTCAGCACCAGGCCCTAAATAAAACGCTTTGTTTTTAGCGCGCAATGGTGTATAATATAAATAAGGATAAAAAACGCGCCGCGGAGGGAAAAATATGACCTATAAAATTAACGAAATACTGCAATTCGTCAAGGAAAACGACGTTAAATTTATTCGCCTGGCCTTCTGCGATTTAACAGGCAGACAGAAAAATATTTCCATAATGCCCAGCGAATTGGAACGGGCCTTTGAAAAAGGCATAGCTCTGGACGCATTTTCCGTTCCCGGCTTTGAAAACGCCGTGACCGGCGACCTCTTCCTCTGCCCCGACGCCTCCACCCTCTCCATACTCCCCTGGCGCCCATCCCACGGACGGGTGGCGCGATTTATGTGCAATATAAAATATCCCTCGGGCAAACCCTTTGAGGGAGACTGCCGCAGTCTGCTCTCTGCCGTTCAAAATCAGGCCGCAGAAGCAGGCTATGCTGTCAAGGCGGGCGCAGAATGCGAATTTTATCTTTTTAAGCTGGACGAGCACGGCATGAATACCAACCAGCCGTTGGACCTGGCAGGCTATATGGACGTCTCCCCACTGGACAGAGGAGAAAACGTGCGCAGGGATATCTGCCTTACCTTAGAGGATATGGGCATCCCGCCCGAAAGCTCCCATCACGAAAAGGGGCCGGGGCAGAACGAAATAGACTTTAAATATAACGACGCCCTGACCACGGCGGACAGGCTTATAACCGTCAAATGGGTGATAAGCACCGCCGCCGCGCGCAGCGGGCTGCACGCCAGCTTTGAACCCATGCCCCTTGAAAACGCGCCGGGCAGCGGACTGCATTTTAATCTTTCTCTCTTTAAGGAGGGCAAGAATATATTTAAAGCGGCTTCAGACGGCCATTGCCCTCAGGCTGAGAGCTTTATGGCGGGCATACTGGAAAATATCGGGGATATCACCGCCTTTTTAAATCCCTCTCCCCTCTCCTATAAGCGCTTAAGCGCCCTCAGCTCCCCTCATTTTTTAGGCTTTGAAAGGGGCGCCCGCTCTAAAATAATCCGCATCCCTGCCGCCTCGGGCGAAAACGTCAGGCTGGAATTGCGCTCTCCCGACCCGCTTTGCAATCCATATCTGGCTCTTTCAGCAGTTATACTGGCCGGCCTGGACGGCATAAAGCGCGAGGCCCGGCCTGAAGCGCAGCCCATAAGCGCGCTTCCATTAAGCCTCTCCGAGGCGGCCCGCCGTTCTCTGAAAAGCCCGCTGATAACTCAAAATATGCCCCCCCTGCTTTACAAAAATTATCTGGCCCGCATAACGGGCGGCAAAACGGAGGGCTGAGAGGTGGGCGAGCTGCTTATAATTTCGGGCAGCAGCGCCAGCCTGCCCGTGCTCAAATCGCTTTTCGGGCAGACCGATTATCAGAGAATTGAATGCACCGCAGATTCCTTTCAGGCCCGGCGCATGCTTTCCTGCGCGTTTGATTTGGTTCTGATAAACGCTCCGCTCAAGGAGGAAACGGGCCTGGAACTGGCTCTGGACGCGGCCGAAATTGGCTCGGGCGTTATAATGCTCGTTAAAAATGAAATGAGCGACGAAATAGCCGCCAGAGTGGAAAACGCCGGAGTGCTGGTGGTGCCCAAGCCCTTAAACCGCGCGCTGTTCTTTCAGGCGCTTCATCTTTTAAATGCGTCCAGGCATATGATAAGCCGTTTAAAAAGCGAAAATGAGCGCCTTCAGGAAAAAATTGCAGAAATAAGACTAGTTGACAGAGCTAAGTGCGCTCTGATACAATATGCTGATATGACTGAGCCGCAGGCTCACCGTTACATTGAAAAGCAGGCCATGGATTTGCGCCGGACGCGCCTGGATATCGCCCAGAGCATTCTCAAGGCGTATGAAAAATAGCGCGCCGCCAAAAACGGCCCAAGCAATATAAGGAGGAAAAAATGCAGGAGCAGGAAGCCCGCAGGGGTTATCTAATACTGGAAAACGGCAGAATTTTTCAGGGATATTTCTTCGGAAAGGAGGCCGAGGCAATAGGCGAATTAGTTTTCACCACCGCCATGACCGGCTATTTGGAAACTCTAACCGACCCAAGCTATTACGGCCAATTAGTAATTCAGACCTTTCCGCTTATAGGCAATTACGGCGTTATCCCCATTGATTTTGAAAGCGCCCGTCCCGTTTTAAAGGCATATATCGTCAGAGAGTGGTGTCAGCAGCCTTCAAATTTCCGTTCGGAAGGCCGGCTTGACGCTTTTTTAAAACAGGCGGGCATTCCCGGCCTTTACGGTATAGATACCCGGGCCCTTACCCGCATAGTGCGCGAGCAGGGGGTCATGAACGCTAAATTAAGCTTTACCCCCGACGCGGACGAGGCCCTTTTAGCCCAATTGCGCAATTTCTCCATAAAGGGAGCGGTAAGCAGCGTAAGCGCCCTGCCCCAGCCCCATTTAGAGCAGCCCCAAAGCGGGCCGCTTATAGCGCTCTGGGATTTCGGAGCCAAGCTCAATATAGAACGGGAATTACTTAAGCGCGGCTGCCGCGTAAAGGTAATGCCCGCCTCCAGCACGGCAGAAGATATTTTGGCCGCAAACCCACAGGGCATAATGCTCTCAAACGGCCCCGGCGACCCGGCCGAAAACACAGGCATAATTAAAGAGCTGCGCAAGCTGTTTAAAAGCGGGCTGCCCATCTTCGGCATATGCCTGGGACATCAATTGCTCGCCCTGGCCGCGGGCGCCAAAACGGGCAAGCTCAAATACGGCCACCGCGGCGCCAATCAGCCCTGCACCCAAACGGATACGGGCAGAGTATATATAACCAGCCAGAACCACGGCTACGCGGTACTGAACGACAGCCTGCCCTCAGACGCGCGGGTATCCTTTATTAACGCCAACGACGGCACCTGCGAGGGCGTGGATTATCTTAATATGCCCGCCTTTTCGGTACAGTTCCATCCCGAGGCCTCGGCCGGGCCCAAGGATACCGCCTTCCTCTTCGACAGGTTCGTATCCATGCTGGAAAAATGACGTCGGCTCTAAAGTACTGACGCTGAAAATAAAAAACTATTAAAAAGGGGATTTACATAATGCCGCTTAACAAAAGCATAAAAAAAGTCATGGTTATAGGCTCCGGGCCCATTGTCATAGGGCAGGCGGCCGAATTTGACTACGCGGGCACCCAGGCCTGCCGCGCGCTTAAGGAGGACGGCCTGGAGGTAGTCCTGGTTAATTCCAATCCGGCCACCATAATGACGGACAGCGCTATGGCCGACCGCATATATATCGAGCCTTTAACCCTGCCCGTAATAAAGCGCATAATAGAAAAGGAGCGCCCGGACAGCCTGCTTTCCACCTTAGGCGGCCAGACGGGCCTGACCCTCTCCATGCAGTTAGCCAAGGACGGCTTCTTGGAGCAGATGGGCGTGCGCCTGCTGGGGGCCAATCCTGAAACCATAGATAAAGCCGAGGACCGCCAGCTGTTTAAGGACACCATGCAGAGCATTAATCAGCCCTGCATTCCCTCCAAGGTAGTGACCACCCTTGAGGACGCGCTCTCCTTCGCCCGTGAAATAGGCTATCCCCTCATTATCCGCCCAGCTTTTACACTAGGCGGCAGCGGCGGCGGCATAGTCAATAACGACGAGGAAATGGCGGATATTGCCGTCAACGGCCTAAGGCTCTCCCCCATAGGACAGATACTGGTGGAAAAATGCATTGCCGGCTGGAAGGAAATTGAATTCGAGGTCATGCGGGACGGCGCAGGCAACGTTATAACCATATGCAGCATGGAAAATTTAGACCCCGTAGGAATACATACGGGAGATTCAATAGTAGTCGCGCCCGCCGTCACCTTAGCCGATAAGGAATATCAGATGCTGCGCACGGCGGCGCTGGACATTATCTCCGCCCTAAAGGTGGAGGGAGGCTGCAACTGCCAGTTCGCCCTCAATCCCGAGAGCTTTGAATACGCCGTAATAGAGGTCAATCCCCGCGTATCTCGCTCCAGCGCGCTGGCCTCCAAGGCCACGGGCTATCCCATAGCCAAGGTGGCCGCCAAGATAGCCATAGGCTATAATCTCAACGAAATCGCCAACGCCATAACGGGCAAGAGCGCCTGCTTTGAGCCTGCGCTGGATTACGTAGTAGTTAAGCTGCCAAAATGGCCCTTTGATAAATTCGTATACGCCAAGCGCCAGTTAGGCACCCAGATGCAGGCCACGGGCGAGGTTATGGCCATAGGCGTTACCTTTGAAGAAGCCCTGCTAAAGGCGGTAAGGGGCGCCGAAATAGGGCTTAAGAGCCTCTATTCCAAAAAATACGACCTGCCGCGGGAGGAAGCGCTCTCCCGCCTGCATGAAACTACCGACGAGCGCCTGTTTATCGTGGCCGACGCGCTCAGGAAGGGAGTTTCCCCCGAGGAAATACACGACATAACCAAGATAGACCTATGGTTCCTATATAAGATTCAAAACATCATAGATATGGAAAACACCCTTAAGCAGGGCTTTGACAGAGAGACCTACCTGCGCGCCAAGCGCATGGGCTTTTTAGACAGCGTCATAGAGGAATTTTCGGGGCAAAGGGTAGAGAATCCCGCTGTTGCGGTATTTAAGATGGTGGATACCTGCGCGGCCGAATTCAGCGCCGAAACCCCCTATTTCTACTCCTCCTTTGAAGAGGAAAACGAGGCTGAGGAATTTATTCAGGAGCTGCCCGAGCGCAAGCGGACGGTAATAGTATTCGGCTCCGGCCCCATCCGGATAGGCCAGGGCATAGAATTTGACTACGCCTCGGTGCACTGCGTCTGGGCGCTTAAAAACGCCGGCTTCGAGGTGGTTATAGTCAATAATAACCCTGAAACCGTCTCTACTGACTTTGACACCGCCGACCGGCTTTATTTTGAACCCCTCACTCCCGAGGACGTGCGCAACGTGCTTGAAACAGAAAAGCCCTGGGGCGTCGTAGTAGCCTTCGGCGGCCAGACGGCCATCAAGCTGACCAGGTTCCTTTCTGAACGGGGAGAAAACATTTTAGGCACCAGCGCGGACAGCATAGACCGGGCGGAGGACCGCGAACGCTTTGACGCGCTTTTAGAGGAATTAAAGATAGAGCGGCCCAAGGGGCATTCGGTAACAGACGCTCAGGGCGCGCTGGCCGCCGCAAATGAAATAGGCTATCCCGTGCTGCTGCGTCCCTCCTATGTGCTGGGCGGCCAGAATATGATAATCGCCTTTAACGATTCGGACGTCAGGGAATACATGCAGATAATTCTCTCCCAGGGCATAGAGAATCCGGTATTAATAGATAAATACCTTATGGGGCTGGAAATAGAGGTAGACGGCATCTGCGACGGGGAGGACGTACTCATCCCCGGCATAATGGAACATATAGAGCGGGCGGGCGTGCATTCGGGCGATTCCATAAGCGTATATCCCGCCTACAACTTAAGCGACCGCATGGTCAGCCGCATAGTGGACTGCACCCGCCGCCTGGCTCTGGCTCTGAATACCAAGGGACTTATAAACATCCAGTACGTCATATATAACGGCCAGCTTTATGTAATAGAGGTCAACCCGCGCTCCTCCCGGACCGTGCCTTATATAAGCAAGGTAACGGGCGTACCCATGGTGGCGCTGGCCACCCGCGCCATGCTGGGCGAAAAGCTCTACGATATGGGCTACGGCACGGGGCTTTATCCCCAGGGCGCGTATTTCGCGGTCAAGGTGCCCATATTCTCCTTTGAAAAGCTGGCCAACGTGGACAGCCATCTTGGGCCCGAAATGAAATCCACGGGCGAGGTGCTGGGCTTGGCGGGAACCCTGGAGGAAGCGCTTTATAAAGGGCTTATTGCGGCGGGCTATAAGCTGCGCAAGGCGGTCAGCTCCTCCAAAAAGGGCGTATTCCTCTCGGTGCGCGATTCTGATAAGCCCGAGATTGCGGCAGTAGCCAAGAAATTCTATGATTTGGGCTTTAAATTATACGCTACGGCGGGCACGGCTGAAATTATAAAGGCCTCAGGCATGGAGGCCGAGATAGTCAGCAAGATACACGAAAGCGACGTCAACACCCTCACCCTTATAGAGAGCGGCAAAATAGACTATCTTATCTCCACCAGCGCCAAAGGCCGCCTGCCCGGCAGGGACAGCGTTAAAATACGGCGCAAGGCGGTAGAGCGCAGCATACCCTGCCTGACCTCCATAGACACGGCTCACGCCGTAGCCGACAGCATAAAGAGCCGCTATTCCGAATTGAACTGCGAGCTGGTGGACATCAACCATATGCGCACCAAGCGCACCCAGCTCAAGTTCACCAAGATGCACGGCTGCGGAAACGACTATATCTATTTTAACGCCTTTGAGCAGCATATAGACAACCCGGAGGGGCTGTCCATACGCCTGGCCGACAGGCATTTCGGAGTAGGAGGCGACGGTGTGGTATTAATATGCCCCTCCTCCAAGGCGGACGCCAAAATGCGCATGTTCAATCTGGACGGCAGCGAAGGCAGGATGTGCGGCAATGCGTCCCGCTGCGTCGCCAAATATTTATACGACAACCATATGGTTAATAAAGAGGTTATGACCCTTGAAACCCTTTCGGGCATAAAGAGCATAAGGGTGTATACGCAGAACGGCGTAGCCACCTCGGCCAGAGTGAATATGGGCTTGGCGCAGCTCAGGCCGGAGGAGGTGCCGGTAAAATTAGAGGGAGATAAGGTTATAGGCCGGCAGGTAAATATAGGCGGGGAAAATTACCATATAACCTGCGTCTCCATGGGCAATCCCCACTGCGTAGTATTTGTTGAAAACGTAGATTTCTTCCCGCTGGAAAAAATTGGTCCTCAGTTTGAGCACAGCGAGCTGTTCCCCGAGAGGGTCAACGCCGAATTTGTCAAGGTTATAGACCGCGCTACTCTTAAAATGCGCGTCTGGGAGCGGGGCAGCGGGGAAACCTGGGCCTGCGGCACAGGCGCCTGCGCGGCGGCCGTAGCAGCCGTAGAAAACGGACTCTGCGATAAAAATACCGATATAACCGTTAAGCTGCTGGGCGGAGAGCTTAAGATAAGGTATACCGATACGGGCGAGGTGTATATGACAGGCAATGCAGTAAAGGTCTTTGACGGCACGGTTATGGTGTAAAATAGTTTATGCCCATAAAACGGAGGCCTTTAAAAGCTAAAACGCAAATACCCGCGCAAAGCGGCCTGCGCAGTTACGGCCCATGCTCAATATAAACGCCTCGGCGCAGCGCGCAGCGGCTCAGGGCCGCGGGCGGGGATATATAAAACGCCCTTAAGGCGCGCGCAGAACGTGCGCGCCTTAAGGGCCGGGCGCGGACTCAAAATTGCCTGCGTCCGAATAAAAACCGGTTTCCGCTTAAGCGGTTAGATTCCAGCGTCCCCAGGGCGCGCCCTCCTTTTAAGGGCGGGGCGGCCCCCCCTGCATTAAAATTCTTATACCGAAAGGAGATACATAATGAAAATCAATAAGCACTATCTGGATGTAAAAGACAGCTACCTCTTTGCCGAAACGGGCAGAAAAATAGCCGAATACAAATCAGCTCCCCCCGACGCCGACGTTATAAAGCTCAGCATCGGAGACGTAACCCTTCCATTGTGCACCGCGGTTGTTAACGCCCTTGCTCAGGCCGTAGAGGAGATGGGCCGGGCCGAAACCTTTCATGGCTATGGCCCCGACGCTCAGGCCTATGGCTATGAATTTTTGAAAAACGGCATTAAAGGCTATTATCAGCAAAAGGGAGTTTCCCTTTTGGATTCGGAAATTTTTATAAGCGACGGAGCTAAAAGCGATTTGGGAAATATCCTTGATTTATTCGACCGTTCCAACTCCGCCCTTATCCCCGACCCTGTATATCCGGCATATGTAGACGTCAACATAATGGACGGCCGAACGGTAAATTACATAGACGCCAACGGCGAAAACAGCTTCCTTCCCCTTCCGGATAAAAACATACAGGCGGACGTAATATATATCTGCTCTCCCAATAATCCCACCGGCGCAGTATACAACCGTCAGCAGCTTAAAGCCTGGGTAGACTATGCCAACGCCCGAAACGCCATAATCCTCTTTGACGCCGCCTATGAGGCCTTTGTAGAGGGCGACCTGCCCCGCTCCATCTATGAAATAGAGGGCGCGCGCACATGCGCCATAGAGATATGCTCCCTTTCCAAAACCGCGGGCTTTACCGGCACCCGCTGCGGCTACACTATTGTGCCCATGGAACTGGAGCGGGAAGGCGTAAGCATTAATAAGCTCTGGCTGCGCCGTCAGACCACCAAGTTCAACGGGGTATCCTATATAGTGCAAAAGGGCGCCGCCGCCGTATTTTCACCCGAGGGCCAGCGCCAGATAAAGGCAAATATCCACTATTACAAGCAAAACGCCAGCATAATAGCCGACTGCCTGCGCGCTAAGGGCGTCTGGTTTACCGGCGGCGAAAACTCCCCCTATATCTGGATGCGCTGCCCCAATAATATGGGCTCCTGGGAATTCTTCGACTATCTGCTGGAAAACGCACAGATTGCAGGCACTCCCGGAGCAGGCTTCGGCAAAAACGGCGAGGGCTATTTCCGCCTGACCGCCTTCGGAAGCTATGAAAATACCCTTGCGGCCGTAAAGCGGCTTAATAAGCTGCTGTAACGCGCTCAGAATCAAATAATACGTTCAAGAGCATAGACAATACAATCAAAGTACAATGCGCCGCCCAAAGTGTGAATTGTTCGGTTTTGTTGTGTTGTTGTCCTTGAAATACGCCCGGTATTTCTGCGCCCTGCCGCCTTACAAAACCGAATAATTTTCCTCCTCTGCGGTCGGAGATTTTTGCTTAAGAGCCCGTTGACAGCAGCGCGGCGCCTGATTGAATACATACGGACGTATTTTAAAGACCGCGCAGCAAAGCGGACGCGGCGGGCATTTATGCAAAAACGCATTGTACTTTGATTGTATTATATTGTATTGTCTAATGAAATAAAAAATATTTAACGGGACGGCATTGCTTGCCGTCCCTCTGCATTTTCTTAAAAAAACGCTCAGCGGAAGGGAGACACTTCGTAAGGAAGTATCTCCCCTATGCTTTTGCTATTGATAATATCCGTTTTGCTGACACACCTGATGTATTGTCTCAGAAAAAATAGACCTGGATTTTTTATTATCATCAGTATTTGTATTCTTTTTATATAAGTAAATATCTCTGACCTGTTGCCACAATCCGTGCTTTTTAACCCACTCAATTTTGGCAGGGAGATTATAATATCCTTTGGGCTGATATTCCCACGAATAACTGTGTTGTTTTTTGTTATAGCGAATGTATTGTTGCCTTTTATCATCGCATTCATATATAATACAAAAGTCACAACTATGCAAGATACAAGAGTTTTCTCTATCCTTTACTTTAATGGTGAGAACACGGGTGGAATCTTCGGTGTAATCATATCCGAAAATCGAACGGCCATAAGGATTAGTCGCCTTATCGAGACCTTTATGAAGAATGTTTCGTATTTCTTCGGCAGAATAATTTTTGTCCGGGTCATTTACTTCAATATTTACATCAAAGTCAAAACCAGTATTAGAGTTTCGATCACGTGTTATCATCTTTCGTTTGCTACTGCCCACAAAATGAGATTGAAAAGTAAAATCATCGCTTACTTCATTTTGTAATCTGTGGATTATTGCGATGAGCTCATCTTTAATCGGTTTCCATTCTTCTTTTGGTACATACTCGAAATTATGCATAATAATATCTCCTTTTATCCCAAGCCGCCCAAATAGATTTTACTGAATCTAAATCATATTATTATATACTCATTGAATTTAAATATCAATGATTTTTTAACGAATTTATATATTTTGAAAATAACAAAAAGAAAGACAATGTACATAAGTGTAATCCATAAGTTTAGCGAGCATCGGATTGTGACACCACAATCCGAAAAGAAGCCAAATATAAATCATTGGGGCACCTTCCTTACGGAGGGTGCCCAAAGGCTTCCTTTCCTTTTGCCTTCGCTTTTTTGTCCCCGTCGGCAAGGGGATAAATATTATCCCGGCGTTAGTTTTGTCTCCTTGTTAGTTATATCCGTCTCTGTACTCCTCCCTAGTTATATGCTAAAGTATCTGTTATAAAAGCGCGGACGCTCTGCCAATGTCTGCAATTCAACTTATTCCGCCGATAAAATGCCTGGTGAGCCAGCCCCCCTAAAGCAGCTTTTAAAATACCTCTCACGGCAGCTCAGTTCTCAATTTAGTTAAAATTATAAGGAGGAACTTTAATGAAAAAGAGTATTTCTCTTGTCCTTGCTCTGATTCTGGCCATGACCATGCTGGCATTTACGCCCGCTCTGGCCCAAAACGACGCCTTTATTGAACTGGATGGCGTCGCCTACGCAAAAGAATTAATATCCAGCCAAAGCTATGACATAGTGCAGTCGGGCAGCCGCGACTGGAACACTCACCGCCTGGATTTTATCCAAATAGATAACTCAGTCCTAGCAGGCGCTTCCTATATAGCCGTGCGCTTTAATTCAGGCTCAGCCAATGGAGGAGGGATGACCCTTATAGCAAGGGACTCCTCTGGAGCTGAATATATTCCGAATGCCGGCGGAGAAGTAATAACTCTTACGCTTGACGGTCAAATCCAAATCAAGCAGCTTGTAGACTATAACGGCATAAACGGCATGAGCTGGGCCTTCCCCATGTATTGGTCGGCAGGCTTTGACGGCTGGCTGCTCTTCCCCCTAAGCTTATTTCCCTGCAAAGATATAAACGGGCTGGCCGTGGGCTATGCCGCTCCTACTTCTTCCACAGTCTTTGATATAAGCAATATAAGCGCGCTCAGCCCGCTAAACGAGGAGGAAATATACATAATGTCCGACCCAGATTATATCCCTGTAATGCGCTTTTTGGCGGTAACCGACCTGCATTTCGGCTCACAGGCGCCCGGCGCCTTCCAAAGCGCAATGGACCATCTTTACAAAATGGTGCAGGCGCATCCCTCTTATAATAAGCTGGACGCCGTCATTTCATCGGGAGATAACGTACAGGTCGCGCAGGACGAGGATTATATAAAGCTTTGCGCCGCGCTTGACGGTTCTCTTAAGGAGGGCACGCAATTCATATCCTGCTATGGCAATCATGAATATTTAAACTCTTCCATGGGATGGCTGTCCCAATCTGAGGCGGACGCGCTTTGGAATAAATATATCGGGCTTGAAATGGACGGCGTTTACGACCTGAACGGCTTCAAAATTATAACAAACTCACCGCGCGGCGGCTCGGACTATTCGCAGAATACCCAATGGCTGGCAAACTCCCTGGCTCAGGCTGAGCAGAACGGCCCGGATAAGCCCATATTCGTATTCCAGCATTTTCAGGCTCCAGACGGCGGCTATGGTTCGGACGAAACAATCGCGTCTATGTCCTATCCTTATGAAATAATGAAGAGCTACTCTCAAATTATAAACTTTTCCGGACATACTCATCTGCCTCTAACCTCTCCCAGCTGCGTAAGGCAGGAATATTATACTTCTGTCGTAGGCGGCTATTGGTTCTATAATAACCCTAAAGCCGTGCCCGCCAGCGAACCGGTAAGCTTCAGCGCAATGATAGTGGAGGTGGACGCCAGCAACGAAGTGCGCATTTACCCTTATTCCTTCCGCTATCATGAATATCTGTCCGAACAGCCTTATGTAATTAACAGCGCCGCCGGCCGCACAGGCAGCTTCGCCAAAGAGGATTTTATATATACCGACGCGCGCAGGGATAATTCTCAGGCGCCCAGCTTCAGCCAGGACGCGCAGCTTAATATTACCGCCGCCTCAAGCGATAAATTAGAGTTTTCCTTCAGCGCGGCCCAGGACGATGAAATGGTAGTGAGCTATAAAGCCGTGCTCAGCCGCCGGGATACCGGAGCCGTGCTGCGTACCCAAAGCATACTCTCTGATTATGGCATGAGAGAAAAGCAAAGCAGCTTCAGCTATACTATGACCGGCTCATTCGCGGGCATAGACGCCGTACTGAGCGTTTACGCCCTGGACCCTTACGGCAATATATCCCAGCCCCTCAGCTCAGAGATAGCCTTTCCCGGCGAGCGGCTGGAGATAATAAATTTTGATGAAGCCACGGACCAATCTCTGGGGAATTACATTGCTCTAAGCGGAAAAACAGAGGGCTATTCTACAGCCCAGCTCAGCTTAAAACCCGCTTCAGACGGCCAGGGCCAGCTCCTGACGCTGACAAACGTGCCCGAAAACAATGCAAATTTCATATATACCATTAATTCCAAAGCGTTTGCAGGCATTATAACCTACGGTGCGTTAGACCACAAATACTATTCAATGTATATTAAAAATCAGTTGGGCTGCGAGCTGTTCTTTTCGGCTAAACTATACAGCACCCAGAAACTGGCAGCTATAGAAACCAACGACCATGTATATCTAAAGGATATGCAGGGCAATATTTTTAAGGCAAGCACCGACATAGGCTCCCGCTACGACTGGCTTAGCTTTATGGATACCCGCTACGCAGTAATTCCCAAAGACTTTGAAGGCTATATATACATTTCGCTTGACCCTAAACACATGCAGCAGGGACAATGGAACGGCGTCAACATAATAGATGTGTCCGACGCGGACCAGGTAACTATAGATATCCGTGGCTTCCTGCCTGATGGAAACAGCATTTCCAGCATATATCTGGATAATCTGGGACTGACTAAGGAGCTGGCCGTTCAGGAGGATAGGAATTTCCAAATAAACGTTCAGCAAACAGAGGGAGGCGTTATAACCGTCCAGCCGGACGGCCGTGTTAAGCCCGGCTCAAGCGCAGCAGTTACAATAACGCCGCAGGACGGATATATAATTGAGGACGTAATAATAAACGGCGGCAGCGTAGGCGCGGTAAGCAGCTATACGCTGGAAAATATACAAGCAGACATAAGCGTATCCGCCTCATTTAAAAAGCTGACCGATTCTCCCCAGGATACCGGCGCCTCCTGGATGCTGCCCGCGCTTCTGGGGCTTGCAGTCGGTTTGGCCGTTTTAGCGGGAGTCCTATTAATACGCAAAAGACGTCTGCGTTCCAGAAAGCAGCTTTGACCCGCCAGATAGT
>ERZ857969.1468-NODE-1468-length-32105-cov-5.062527_pt1 | contig 32105 bp, 37 predicted proteins | sample MGYA00519864_ERZ857969 | MGnify/ENA primary metagenome ERZ857969 (study PRJEB31778, sample SAMEA3449382) | human gut metagenome | biome: human gut; feature: human-associated habitat; material: faeces | place: United Kingdom | collected 2010/2012 ... | reverse complement strand
TTGCATAAAAAAAGAATGATTGTGTAAATACGCTAGGATTTGATAATATGTTTTTATTTTCATTCCTTTTTTTATATGATTATCTTCTTGTAAATAAGGCATAAGATAGATATATCGATCTTGAAAAGGTGTAAAATAGTGTTGTTCATTATTTAATATCAAATGAATAAAATGATGGAGATGTAAGGTATTAAGATGTTGATAAGCAACTTCTAGTTTCTTTTCATCAACAATCTTAACACAATAAAAATGATTAGCTGTTTTCACTTTATAGACATGCGGACTGATTTGAATCAGTCCAATTACGTCTAAATCATACTTTGTTTGAATGATCTTTTGGAGCATAAGGAATAATAAGAATTTGTCCTGCATCTAAATTTAGATCTTGATTATAGTCTCTAATCATTTTTTCATCTACCTGATATTGTCTAGCTATTGAAGCATACGTATCATTTGGTAAAACGACATATAAATAATAAACACCTAGATCCTCGTCATCATCAACCTTTTCTTCTTTTTCTTTCGTTTCATAAATTTTTTCTTGTAACTTTTCAACATCTTGAATTTCTTCGGGTGCCTCAGCAACGATTTGTTCATTTATCGTTTGAGTCTCAACATCCCTTGATAATTTTTCAATTTCATCAATAGGATCTTCATCAAGTTGAATATAACGATTTTCACCTTCTTCAACCCCATACACTCCAACTTCAATTTTAATTTTCAAATTACCATCAATAATATCATAATGAAAATCTTCAACCTTTAAATGAAAATCTTGACGATCTATAATCTTTTGATCATCCGCATAAACATCTAATTCCACATTTTCTAAAAAATGTCTTTTTTCTTGACTAATATATTCTCCTTTAATAGCAAGACTCCCCACCGCTCTAACACCATGATCTTCAATCTTATAGTCGATAGATTCATCAACCGTTAAAGAAACTAATTCCTTTAATTGATGTAATAAATCAATTTCCTTTTCGTAAAATATTTTTTGCATAGTCATCCTCCTAACAAAGTCTATGCAATAAATCATCAGATATGAAAAAAAGTAGATTTCCCTACTCAAAATCTAAATCACACAATTCATAAATTGCATTCCAAGCTTCTTGAATTCCTTTTTTCTTTAAACTTGAAAAACGAATAAATGTATCACTTGGATCAAAATGTAATGTATCTTTAATTAATTTTTCATTTTTCTTTAAATCATTACGTTTAAGTTTATCTTCTTTAGTCGCAACGACAATGACAGGTACACCATGATGTTTAACAAACTCATACATCATCACATCATCTTTTGTTGGTTTATGACGATAATCTACAAGTAAAATAAAACCTCTTAAAGTTTGTCTTTCACTAATATATTCATCCATCGTTTTACCGAATTGTTTTGTGACATTATTAGCAACTTTGGCATATCCATATCCAGGAACATCTACAAAATAAAGTGCATCATTGACATTAAAGAAATTCAAAGTTCTTGTTTTACCTGGCGTACTTGATACTTTTGCAAGACCATTTCTAGATAACATCGCATTAATAAAACTACTTTTTCCAACATTTGATCGTCCAGCTAAACACATTTCTGGAAAGCTTTCTTCAGGCCATTGGCTTTTCCATGCGGCTGATAATATATATTCTGCTTTTTTAATTTTTACCATTTTTCTCACCTTTTTTATTGTACAAAAAAAATAACGGAAATTCAAGTTTCCGTTATTTAACAATTGCATGTTCTAAAACTGTATCGATATGATCAGCTAAAACAATTTCTAAATCATTTCTTACTGATTCTGGGATATCTTCGATATCCTTTTCATTTTCTTTAGGAATGATGATTTTTCTAATTCCAGAACGATGTGCTGAAATAGATTTTTCTTTTAATCCACCAATTGGTAGAACATTTCCACGTAAAGTGATTTCTCCAGTCATCGCAACATCATCTCTTACAGGTTTATTTGTAAACGCTGAATAGATAGCTGTTGTAAGAGTTACCCCTGCAGATGGACCATCTTTTTTGATAGCTCCTTCTGGAACATGGATATGAATATCTTGTTTTTCAAAGGCTTTATCATCTAAGCCATATTTTTCTTTGTTAGCTTTTAAATAATCTAATGCAATTGAAGCAGATTCTTTCATTACATCACCTAATTGACCAGTAATAATAAATTTACCAGTACCATCAAAATGATTAACTTCAATTGGTAAAATATCTCCACCAAATTGAGTATATGCCATACCAGTAACAACACCTACTTGTGGACGAGGAAGTTTCTTAGTATGATCAAATGGTGCTTTTCCTAAGAATTCAACAAGTTTATCTTGATCAATTGTAACTGATTCAACTTTTTCTTTTAAGATAGCTAAAACAGTTTTACGACATAATTTAGCAATATATCTTTCAAGTTCACGAACACCTGCTTCACGTGTATAGTGTTGAATGATTTCCATGATGATATCATCAGAAATAATCATTTGTTCAGGTTTTAATGAATGCGCATCTAATTGTTTTTTAATTAAATGTTCTTTAACAATCATTAATTTTTCTTGTTCTGTATAACTTGAAACTTCAATAATTTCAAGACGATCTCTAAGTGGTCCAGGAATTCCTCCTAAATCATTAGCAGTCGCAATGAATAAAACTTTAGATAAATCATATGGTTCTTCGATATAGTTATCAGAGAATTGAGAATTTTGTTCAGGGTCTAAAACTTCAAGCATTGCACTTGTAGGATCTCCTTTATAATCACTTGCCATCTTATCAATTTCATCTAATAAGAAGACAGGATTTACAACACCAGCTTTTTTCATTCCTTGAATGATACGTCCAGGCATTGATCCTAAATAAGTACGACGATGTCCACGAACTTCTGCTTCGTCTCTTACTCCACCTAAAGAAGCTTTAACAAATTTACGATCTAAAGCACGGGCAATACTTTTAGCAATACTTGTTTTCCCCACACCTGGTGGACCTGCTAAACAGATAATTGGTGCTTTTAAAGATTGTGTCATTTGTTTAACTGCTAAGTGTTCAACAATTCTTTCTTTTACTTTTTCTAAACCAAAATGATCTTCTTCTAAAATAGCTTCAATTTTAGAAATATCCTCTTCATCTTTAGTTTCTTGATACCAAGGTGTTTTCATCACCCAATCAATATAAGTTCTTACAACGTTCGCTTCTGAAGATGCTGGTGGCATAGCTTCAAAACGACGTAATTCTTCTTCAATTTTATCCTTGATATATTGAGGATATGGATTTTCAGCTAATTCTTTACGAATTTGATCAGCATCGTCCCCTTTATCAACAGTATCACCAAGTTCATCTTTAATAGCTCTTAATTTTTCTCTTAGATAGTATTCTTTTTGATTTTCATCAATACTTTCTTTGACTTTTCTATTGATTGTATCTTCTAATTGACTAATCATTTTTTCAGACTCAATAGAACTTGCTACTAAGAATAATCTTTCATTAATTCTTTGTTCTTCAAGAATTTTTTGTTTTCTATCTAAATCAATTGGTAAATATTGACCAATTGTATCAGCAAGTAAACTAGCTGATGTTCCATTTGAAAGCAATGTTAAGCTTTCAGCTGGAATATGAGGCATATGACGTCTTGCTTGTTCAAAATAAGCTGTTGTTTTTCTTACTAAAGCAACTTCTTCATTTGTGTCTCCATAAATATCTTCTAAAACTTCAGCTGTTGAAAAAATTGAACCATCTTCAATTTTAAAATCTCGAAGAGCAACTCTTTTTTCTCCAGTAACAGTTAATTTGATTGTCCCTGCACTATCGCGACGGATTTTCTTTTCAATTTTACATAAAGTTCCAACATGATAAACATCATCATATTTCGGATCATCAACAATAGGATTGATTTGTGATACAAATAGGATATTGTTATCAAAGTCACGACTTGAAAGTTCAAGTGCTTTTAAACTAAGGGGGCGACCAACATCTAATGATAAACGGTTACCCGGAAAGACAATCATTCCTCTTGTGCACACAACAGGAAGGGTTAATAATGTACTTTCACTCATAATAATCCTCCTTTTTTAAAAAGACGCTTACGCGTCTTTTAAACTATTTCTTTAAGTTTTCTTTAACAACGTCTAACGCTTTTCTATTTAAAATATCAGCATCGATTTGGTACATATTTTGAGCGAAGATTTGTTTGATTTCTTCTAAGTCTCTATTATATGTATTTGCGATTGTTTCTAATTCGCTATTACGTTCTTCATCAGTTACTTCAATATTTTCAGCTTCAACGATAGCAGCTAAGATTAAGTTTAATTTAACTCTGTCTTTTGCTTGATCAGTTAAATCAGCTTTGATAGCATCTTTGTTTTTACCAGTGAATTGTTCATATAATTCAAATGATAAACCTTGTTGTTGCAAGTTCATTTCAACTTCTCTTAACATTGTATCTAATTCAGAATTTAATAAAGCTTCGCTATCTTCTACTTTACAACATTCAATTAAAGCTTGAGTTAAATCAGAGAAGAATTTATTTTCTACTTCATTTTCTTTTTGTGATTTTAATTGAGCTTTAATATGATCTTTTAATTGTTCTAAAGTTTCAACACCTTCGATGTTAACATCTTTAGCTAATTCATCATCAGCTTCAGGTAAAACTTTTTCTTTAATTTCATGAACAGTTACTTTGAATGTAGCTTCTTTACCAGCTAATTCAGTAGCTTGATAATCTTCTGGGAATGTTACAACAACATCTTTTTCATTTTCACAAGTCATACCGATCATTTGATCTTCAAAACCTGGAATGAATTGTCCAGAACCGATTTCTAATGAATGATTTTCAGCTTTTCCACCTTCGAATGCTTCACCATCGATGAATCCTTCAAAGTCCATAACTACTGTATCACCTTTAGCAACTTCACCGTTTTCTTTAGTTGTTAATTCAGCGAATTGATGACGATAGTTTTCAACTTGTGCTTCGATATCTTTTTTAGCAACAGTTACTCTACCTTTTTTAACTTCTAATCCTTTGTATTCACCTAATTCAACTTCAGGTTTAACAGGACATAAAATTGTAATTTTTAAGTTATCATTATCAACACTATCAATATTTAATGTTGGTTGAGCAATTGGAGCAACTTCAGCTTTTTTCATGATATCAGCATATCTTTTTTGTAAGATTTGATCAGTAGCTTCATCATAGATAGCTTGTTTTCCAAGTCTAGCTTTAATCATAGCAACTGGAGCTTTACCAGGTCTGAAACCATCTAATTTAACTCTTGTAGCTAATCTTTTTAAAGCAGCGTCTTGAGCTTCTGCCCATTCTTTTTTATCAAATGTTACTTTAATTTGAGTAACAGCATTTTCTAATTTTTTTGTAGTTGTTCTCATTATATATTTCTCCTTATTCCGTATCAAAAGACATTATATACTAACCTTTTTTTAAATTCAACTATATTAATAAATTTTAATATTCGATTGATTGTATTGTTTCCAATACATCTTTTACATCCTCTTGATTGCAATTATATAAATATTCAATATCTTCTAATTCAATATCTATATATTGTAAAGATGCTAAATGATAATGAATAGCTCCTGCAATACTACGATAATCTTGTTCATCAATATATTTTGGATAGATTGAATAAAGATAAAAATTTAAAAATTGTTCACACATCGTAAGTAAAGATGGATTATCATCTTCTAAAGCATCCATCAACAATTTATAAATTTCAACACCAGATTCTTGATTCAAGACCATTGGGGCATAACTTGGGTTAATGTCGTAGTGCACGCCTTTTTTGACAACTTCCAAATCTTCATCAATTTCTTGATCAATCATTAATTCTATTAATAAACTTTTGGCAAAATCAGGTTGATCATTATCTCTAATAAATTGACGAATAGGAACAATCATACGACGAATATTCATGCCTTCCATTTGTTCAATAGCCATATAAAGTAAATCTTCATTTGTATCTTTTTTAGTTAAAATATTTTCGATATCTTCTCCATTAAAGACTTTTTGAGTCACCCCATCAAAAGATGCTTCTTGTTTCGCTAATAACAGTTCATCATAAGCTGCATTAAAAACTGTTTCATATTGATAAGGAATATAAGGCATTGATAATTCCTCTACAATAATATTAATAGCTTCTTCAAATTCTTCTAAATCTTTTAAAATCGATACATAAATAGCAACAACATCATAATAAGTTTCTCCAGCAAGAACTTTTGCTTTCATACCTTCTCTTTTAGCTTGTTGTAACTCTTTCAATCCATATAAACAAACAAGTCTTTGATAACGTACTTGTTCATTATCCATATCATTTAAATATTGCAACGCTTCTTTATATTGACCTGTTTCAATTAAATCTTCTATCATTTTTCTTCTTCATCCTCATCATCATCTAATTGTAAATCATAAGTGATTTCGGGTTGTGTTTGTTCTTCTTCATGTAATTTTTGAATCATTTCACTATAACCCTCTAGTTTCCCAGTCTTCACAAAATCATCATCAGTAAGTGGCACAACTATCCCTCCTTCATTTTCGCTATTATAATATAAAATAAATCTTTAAAAAAGGCAAATTTTAAGACTATTTTATCACTCTTTTCATATTTTAAATAGTGAGGTGATTTCATGTATAAAAAATATTTAAGAAATATTTCAATGATTTTTTTATGTGCTTTTGCAACCTTTGTTTATTTTAAAAATGATGATGTTAAAACAGTGAAAAAGAAAGCCAATATGCAAACAGTTATTTTTAAAGATCAAGATGAAACGCTTATTCCTGTTTCTGTAGATATTGGTGTTAAGGATAATAAGGAAAATAATATTCGAGGCATTATTGAAACAATGAAATCAAAAGATTTTACTCAATTAGGACTTTATCCTATTTTTAATAAGAAATTAGAACTTAATGCTTTAATTATGGAAAGTAATCAACTTACATTTGATTTTACAAATAATTTTAAAATATCAAATAATCAACAAGCTTTAGATATTTGTGAAGCTCTTAGCTATTTATTTTGTAAAGATGGTATTTCTAAAATCAATATGAAAATAGATGGTAAAGCTGTCTCTTCATTTGAAAATACAACAATACCATTAAGTTGTATCACTCCTAATTTAGGTATTAATAACTTTGAAACATCCACTTTTGATCTTTATCAAACCTCTTCCGTCCTTGTTTATAACGAAAAAGAAATTGCTGGAAAAACATATTATATTCCTACAACAACACGTATTCAAAACACAAATCAAACAATTGATCAAAAAGTATCTTTATTATTAGATCATTTTGAAAATAATACTAAAGTAGAAACAACTAAAAAATCACAATTAAACGATGGCTTACTTTCTATCTATTTATCATCACGTATTCTAGATAATAGCGAAAATATTTCCCCTACTCTTTATAGTCGTCTTGAAAAATCATTTTTATCACTTCCTGACGTTAGTTCAGTCCATATCTATATTAATAATGAACTTATTCAAGAAGATCAAAATGTAAGTACATCAATCGATAATATTGTACAAATCTAGTAAAGTTTTGTTATAATGTTTTTGGTGATGAAAATGAAAAAAATAGTAGTAATGTCAGATAGTCATGGTTATCATCAAATGATTAATCGTGTAAAGGAACTAGAACCCGATGGAGATTATTATGTTCACTGTGGTGATAGTGAAGCTGAAACATATATGATGCAAGATTGGTTATGTGTTAAAGGAAACAATGATTGGTATAGTGATTTTCCAAATCAAATCAAATTTAAAGTTGAAGATTTAAACTTTTTAGTTGCTCATGGGCATCGTTTTGGATATATGGATCGTGAAACAAGTATGATCTATACTTTGCAAGAAGCAAACTGTGATGTACTACTTTCAGGACATACGCATGTTCCTATGTATAAAGAAGTTGATGGTTATACACTTATTAATCCTGGATCTACAACTTTACCTCGTGGAGGAAGTAATCGAAGTTATTGTGTTATTTATGTAGAAGGTAAAGATTTAAAGGTTGAATTCAAAAATTTAGATGATTTTTAAAAAAGTATTGCTTTTTAAAAAAATATATGCTATTCTAGTTGAGCAGTTGAAAGTAAGCAATGTCTACGTAGCTCAGCTGGATAGAGCACACGCCTTCTAAGCGTGCGGTCAGGGGTTCGAATCCCTTCGTGGACGCCATTTAATAAACAACAACCTTTGGGTTGTTTTTTATTTTATGTAAATATTTTTATAAACAAAAAGAGATTTCAAAATAGCATCCTTGAGAAATCTCTTTTTATGCATTTAAATTAAATCCATCAGAAAACGCATATGGTAACAAAACGCATACGTTCCAGTTTTGGATGCTGATAACGTCTTATTCTAGCAAAAAATCATATGGTAACAAAACTATTGAAGTAAACTGTCATTGTGATAGTGGGTTTTATTCTAGCAAAAAATCATATGGTAACAAAACACTCGCTGCTACGGACATTCCTAATGCAGTGTTTTATTCTAGCAAAAAATCATATGGTAACAAAACTCCAGTCAAGAATGTTGTCTAATTGTGATTATTTTATTCTAGCAAAAAATCATATGGTAACAAAACCTAAAGTATGGATTAGCTATAATACAATTAGTTTTATTCTAGCAAAAAATCATATGGTAACAAAACTTGATGCTCTATATTCAGTTGATGGTATTTGTTTTATTCTAGCAAAAAATCATATGGTAACAAAACTACTGTTAAACGCACCCAATTAGAAGAAGCGTCTTATTCTAGCAAAAAATCATATGGTAACAAAACAGGTGGTCGAGGTATCGGCAAATCCTATTCGTCTTATTCTAGCAAAAAATCATATGGTAACAAAACACACATTTCGCAATTCTATTCTATCGATAGGTCTTATTCTAGCAAAAAATCATATGGTAACAAAACTAATTTGATATTGTCTTCCTCTATGAGTGTGTCTTATTCTAGCAAAAAATCATATGGTAACAAAACAGAGACGAAAGTGGAATAATAAATTTATATGTCTTATTCTAGCAAAAAATCATATGGTAACAAAACGGAAGAACAATGTATATTAGATACTTACATGTCTTATTCTAGCAAAAAATCATATGGTAACAAAACATGAGGCAGGAATAGAATTTGGTTATGGAAGTCTTATTCTAGCAAAAAATCATATGGTAACAAAACCTCATTCAATTCTTTTTCTAAATCCTTATTGTCTTATTCTAGCAAAAAATCATATGGTAACAAAACACCCCTGTAAAGTTTCTTTACATGTATTATGTCTTATTCTAGCAAAAAATCATATGGTAACAAAACTCACTTTGCAAAGTGCTTTATCAACAAACGGTCTTATTCTAGCAAAAAATCATATGGTAACAAAACAATATACTGCATTGTCTAATTTTTTATTTTGTCTTATTCTAGCAAAAAATCATATGGTAACAAAACTTACTTCGTCTCTGATAAACGTTTCATACAGTCTTATTCTAGCAAAAAATCATATGGTAACAAAACGTGTCATTTTATTTAATTTATTGAGTGAAGGTCTTATTCTAGCAAAAAATCATATGGTAACAAAACCTCAAATACATGTTACCATATATTTAAAAATAATAAAATATTGAATATTTTATAGAGTTATAGATATATCAAGTTTAGCTTTTATATTATTTATTATCATTTCTTTTGCCTCCTGTAGTGTGCATACACCTTTATTTAAATAGATATTATATATTTGTTCATCATTATTTAAATCTACTATTAAATCATCAAATATATAAGTATCTTTTATATTTAAAACACTGTTTGTTTTATAAAACATAACAACAATAAAGCAATTTTTCATATTTATGAGATAGTCATTTATTTCTTTTGATAGATATGGTAATTCTATAAGACAAATTATTTTAGTTGTTTGATGTTTAGATATATAATCTATCATTTTTAGTTGAAATAAAATGATTTCATCATAGGATAGATCATATTCATTTGCTTGATCTTCTTCTTTTAAAAATATTGGTAACAATATTTTTAAGAATTGTTTAGGTGTATATGTTATAAATTTTGGATATATTAATTCATTATCTAATTCGTTTGTAAAAGATTCTAATAGAAGATTTATTGTATTGATTGTGTCTATATTATCATCTTGTGCGATAAGTATTTCTAAATATCTAGCAATTAGAGAATGTGCTGTTAACTTTAAATCATTTGTAATCGAATAATGATGGTTTATTTGATAGAAATTTATCTCTTTTACTTTAATTTCTTTATCATTTAATAAAGCTTGTGCTTGCCCACTATTATTTATCGAATATTCACTTTCTTTAGATAATAAAAATACTTCTTTTAAAATATTTACAAAATTATATTTTTCTTCAAAATTATTTCCAACACAATATTTTATATTATTTATTTGTAAGTCATATCTTTTATTTCCTTTTTTTACTGTTAATAGATTCATAACTTTATAAAAGAATCCGCGTTTACTGTTTTTTCTTGATTAGAGACCCCTCCAACAATAATTTCTATTTTAGAATATTGTTTTTCTGTAACTAACAATAGTCTAATTTGCCCTTCTTTAGGAACATTCTTTTTTAATATATTTACATGCTTAACAGCAGCTTCTCTGTTTGGAAATATCTTACAATAAACAGAAAATTGCATCATCATATATCCATTTTTTATAAGATATTTTCTAAAATGTGTATATATTTTTACTTCTTTTTTTGTTTTCATGGGGAGGTCAAAAAATAATACCAATCTCATAAATTCATAAATCATATAAAATTGGTTTAGGAAATAAATAGACATCTTTACTTGTTTCTAATTCTTTTAAAATACTTTCTAAATAAACATAAATAGCATTATTAACCGTTTGTTTTCTTCCATCGATTTCTATTTTCTTAGCTGTAAGTTGTATTAACGCTTCTCTATGTTCTTGTTTAAATAAAATATCTTCCATCATATTATTATAAACATAATGATCTACAATTGGTCTGAATACTTCTATTACATCATCACTTAAATTAAACATATTTTGTTTACCTCGATGAAAAATACCTAAATTAGGTAAATAACCTTTAGCTACAATAATAGAAGATATTAATGATCTAAAGATACTATATCCATAATTTAATCCAGCATTGATTACATCTTCATCAAATCGTATAAAATCATCACCAAATAATTCTCTAAAATACATTTTTGCAGCTAGACCTTCTCTATTTGTAACATCATCAATTTGAACCTCATTTTCAAATTGATATAGTTTATTTATTACATCTTGACTTTTATTATTTACTTTTAATATTTCTGCTTGATTATGTATTTTAGCCCTTACTATTTTTTGATGCATGATTTGTTTTCGATTATTATCCCATTCTATTTGTTTATTAATATTTCCACTTTGTGAAAAATGACCATTCATTGGAAGTATGTAACTTTTAGGAATATGATCTATTCCACATACAACTGTACATACATTATTTTCTGTTAATTTATTAATTAAGGGTATACTTAAACTTGATTTATAATTATCTATAACTAATATTTGAATGTCTGAAATTGGTAGTAGAATATCATTATCATTGTAAATAATCTTAATATTATCTAAATATAATTTCAAACATTCACATTTTTCAATATATATGATCCTATGACTCATTTTTTATAAAAGAAAAAGGCTCCGAAGAGCCGAGTCCGGGATAAACCCTTGTTTTGTTAGGTCATATAAATTTTTGCTAGAATACAACCACCTATATTATAGACTAATCGAACTCTAATTTCAATCTATTATCTTTAACTTCATATATATTTCCTAAAACATCCGTAGCAAATTTTTGAATTTTAATAAAAGGTCCCACAGATGGCATTAATTGTTTTTTGCAAATCGTATTTATAGGTTTTACCTCAAAAGTTCCTTTCTTTTCATCATTCGTCGCTGTAAACTTCAAGATTTCATAATGTTTACCATCATGATATTGTGTTTGACCACCATTAATTGAAGCATCATAAACACACTTTTTACCTTCAGGTTTGATAAGTCCAATAAGTTCATCTCGATGCATTGAACATACAAATTTCCAATCTTCTAGAATTCCTTTTTTAATTTTTTCTTCATGATACCAATTTTTATCTATGACAAATTTATGAATTGTTTCTTTATAAAAAACATCTTTATATCTAACTGTAACAAATTTATATTTTCCCTCAGGAGATACATAAAAATCTGTGCGATAAGGGCTTATTTGTTTTAAAATTACCTTTTTATTATTTGTATTATAATTACTTGTAATTGCTAAATGATTCCCTAGTTTTTCAGAGTAAAATTTCATTGATGTAATTGCTGGTCCATTATTTTTCTTAGAATATTTAGTAATAGCTCCATTTTCATTATAATATGATGTTAAAGGACTTTCTTCTTTTAAAGAATACTTACCTTTTTTGTCAATTACATAATATTCTTTTGAATCTTTATAATCATTAAAATGATTTAATACCACTTCTTTTATTTTTTCAAAAGTTTGTGGATCTTTATGTTTCATAATATACTTATCAGTATCATCATTAATAATATTATTAGCAAGTTCAATTGCTTTCTTTTCTTTAGAATCATAGATATTTTTTATTTTTTCAACCAACATATCTTGTCCTTCAATATTTCTTGTACTATAAATTGTTTCATCTGCAATTTGTCTATTAGGTTTAGTATCTATTTTATGTGACACTTTGATAAGTGGATAATGCATTTGTTCTTGGGTAATATAACCTAAGTTATATTGATTCGACTCTTGATAAATATTTTTTAAATCAGAGATAAATGAAATATATCTTTGATCAATAAATTGTTTATCAGGTAAAACATCAAATACTTCTCCTGTTTCTTCATCATATAAATCACTATAGTTATAATGCATCAAATATGAATTGACGATATTCATTTTCTTTAAAGAAGCAACAATTAATGCATCAATAGCATGATGGAAATAATCTTGTTCTCTATCTTTTTGTAAATTTATTCGTTTTCTAAAAATATTCGTTGATTGTCCTCTAATTGTATGAACTTTCGTATCTATTTCATTATCTTTAAAATAATGTTGTAAAGTATTTAATACTGTACGACACGCATAACTTGTATCTACCAAATTACGATTGATAAACTTTCTTGCCACATCTTCTTTTGTAATATCTTGTTCAGTAAGTAAATTATTTCTTTTTTTGCCATTAAAATTTTTATTACTACTTACAAATAATTTATATTTTTCTAAATTACCACCCGTAAATTTTCCCTTTAAATAAGCCATCATTGGTGTTAGATTACCTTTTTGTTGGTTTTCTAAACGAGAAGCTAATACTTTATTAGTAAGAGAATCATCCAATGAAACAGATATTGGAATAATATGATCTATTTCATAAGCTTTATCATCAAAAATCAATGTATGTAAATCAATATCTTGTTGTGTATAGGCCGTCTTACAATCTTGTTGTAAATAAAGACGAATTTTCGTTTTTGTTTTTCCATTAACTCTTTCTGGATCAATACCTGAATTTTTAATAATTCCATCAACTCGATCATTTTCGCTTTTAAATCTTTTTTGACTATCATTTATTCGCTTTACTTGTTCCTTTGAATTTTTATCTCTTGTCATTTCAATAACAATACTATCAAATTCACCATATTTTTTTCTTAACGCATTAATAACTTTAAATGTTTCTCGATGCGCTCTTTTAGCAACTGGAGATAGAATAGCTTCTTCATCAGGCTCGATATTTTTCTTGCCTTTTAATGATTTTCTATTTTTATCATATTGATCTATTTCATGAAGAACTTGCATTTGATTCATTTCTGTTGTAAGCATTTCTTTATTAATCATATGCATTGCCTTAAAAGACAATGAATGATAAGCAGAAACTCCTTTAATTGAAGCTAGTCCTTCAATTAGATCATCATCAAATTGAGGGTATAGTTCTTTAATATCTTTTTTTCTTTCATCTATTCCTTTAGCCTTTGTACAAATATCAATAATTTGATCAACGATTGATTTATCTTCCAATACTTCTTGTTGATTATATTTTTTAAAGACTTTTAAAACTTTACTATATCCTTTGAATTCAGTAATTAATGGTTTTTCATTTTTATCAATTCTAAATCCTGTAACCTCATCTTCTTGAGCGTCTAATAATTTAAGTAATTGTTTTACTGTAATACTTCCTTTTTCATTAACAACTGCGATAACCTTTTTCTTTTCTTCAACTGTTATTTTTTCACCTTTAATCGTTAGATTATTTAAATCATTCAATAAATTAAATAACTCAGCTGTATAGGATTGTTTTGGTGCTCTAAATTCATTTGGATAGACACTACATCTTCCACGCATTTCATCAATCAAATTAACATGTTTTAAAACACCATCCACCATTCGATAACTTCCATAAGGAGTTGGTGATTTTTCACTACCTGGGCCTTGATCATAACGTCTTCTTCTTGAAACCATTTCAATAATTTGATCACACAATTCTTCATTTAAATCTTGATGTTTTAATATTTCTTTGAGTTCTTTTACATAATCTTCTGTTTTGAAATTATTTTCTGCGCCTCTTATTCTATGATTATTGTTTAATCTATCTAATTGAACTTCACAAACATATTTTCCATTGCTTAATTCTTTTGCATTTTTTGAAAGCGTTGCTTTTGTTCCTTCATCATCTTGACTTTCATCAGCAAGTGCTTCTAAAGTTGTTCCTCTTGATTTTGTTATATGCATAATTGCTGTACATAGTTCTTCAGGCAATAACTTTTCTTTTAATCCTTTAGCCCTTATCTCATAAGGATTATAATTTCGATAATCTTCAAAATATAAGTCATTTTCCTTTAAAAGATTTTTCATATCATTTAAACGATTAGATTTTCTTCTTTTTAAACGTCTTGAACCCCTTTTAGTTCTTCGCGTTTCATTTTCTGCAGCAGTTCCTTCTTTGAAAAGCCTTACACCATAATCCACAAATAAATTATTATCAATATCTATTACACCATACCCTACAGAAGTAATTCCTATATCTAATCCTAATACATATCTGCTCATAATTCTTCCTCCTAACTACTATTAGTTTAATTATACACTTTTATTTTTCTATTCGATACAAACAATGGATATATTTTCACATTTTCTAGCACTATTTATAAGGTAACAAAACAGTTGTGTTATTTTGAATGATTCTTTTATTTAAGATTCTCTTTTATCCTTGATTGATTTCACCAAACATACAATTAATACAATATTCAATACAATTTCTATTACATTTAAAATTCTTTTTTATATATAACCTTTTCTTTTTGTTCATCTATAGTATATACTTTGTAAATCACCAATACCGGCTTATATAAGCCGGTATTATACTTTTTTGTACAAAAAATAAGAAACCTTTTTCAAGATTTCTTATTTCAATAAATTATCTAATACTTTAATCATTTCTTCTATTTTTTGATCACAATCTTTACTATTGACTGCATCATGTACACAATGTGTCATGTGTGCCTTTAAGACTTCTTTATTGGCTCTTTTTAAAATAGCTTCACTGGCCATGATTTGATGTGAAATATCAATACAATAGCGATCTTCTTCCACCATTTTTAAGATACCATCAATTTGTCCTCTTGCGGTTTTTAAAAGTCTTGTGACCTGTTTTTTATCGGCCATCATACTTATTCAATTCCTTTATAAGTATATCCAGCTTCTTCAATGGCTTGTTTTAGTGTTGCTTCGTCAACTTCACCTTCTACAAAAGCACAGTTTTTTTCTAGATCAACTGTTGCTTGAATACCATCAATAGCATTTAATGCTTTTTCTACATGTGCTTTACAATGTTCGCACATCATTCCTTCTACTAATACTTTTTTCATTTTCTTTTCTTCCTTTTTCCTATTTTCTCGTATTTGAATAATTTGATGTTTTGGTTTAAAGAATCTTAATCTAAGTGCATTCGATACAACAAAGACAGAACTTAATGACATTGCTGCTGCTCCATACATTGGATCTAACAACCAGCCAAAGATAGAATAGAACACTCCTGCAGCAACAGGAATACCAATGACATTATAGAAGAATGCCCAGAATAAGTTTTCTTTAATATTTTTAATTGTCGCTTTTGAAAGTTCATAAGCCACAACAACATCTTGTAAATCATTTTTCATTAAAACGATATCAGCAGATTCGATCGCAATATCAATACCTGAAGTCATCGCAATACCAACATCACTTCTAACAAGAGCAGGTGCATCATTGATTCCATCACCCACCATAATGACACGATGTCCTTTTTCTTGTAAGTCTCTTACATGTTTTTCTTTATCTTGTGGTAAGACTTCTCCAATAGCTTCAATACCTAATTCATCAGCAATCGCATTGGCTGTCAATTGATTGTCTCCTGTCAACATATAGATATTCATGTTCATATCTTTTAAACAATCAATGGCATGTTTACTTGTTTGTTTCAAGACATCTGAAACAACGATTAAACCAATAAGTTGACCGGCATAGCTATAAAATAAAGGTGTCTTTCCTTTAGATGATAATTCTTTATAGAGATCTTCAATCGAAGAAAGATCAACATTATTTTCTTCCATCAAACGTCTATTTCCTGATAAAAGAATTTCTCCCTTTAAATTACCCACAAGACCTAATCCTTGTTTCATTTCAAAATGATCTAATGAATCAATAGATATTCCTTGTTCTAAAACATAACTATGAATCGCCTTGGCAAGTGGATGTTTAGAATATTGTTCAATCGAACCCGCATATTTCAATAAATCATTTTCACTTACACCAATTGGATAAACTTCTGTAACTTGGGGTTTTCCTTCAGTAAGTGTTCCCGTCTTATCTAAAACAATCGTATCACATTTAGAAAGTTCTTCTAAATGTTGTGCTGATTTAACTAAGATACCTAAGTTAGCCCCTTTCCCTGTTCCAACCATGATTGCTGTAGGAGTGGCAAGCCCTAAAGCACATGGACAAGAAATAACAAGGACTGAAATTGCACAGTTTAAGGCAAAGTGGAAATCTTTATTTCCAAGGGTCAACCATAAAATGAAAGAAATGATTGCAATTGTAATAACGGTTGGTACAAAGACACCACTGATCTTATCGGCAAGTTTCGCAATTGGTGCTTTAGAAGCGCCTGCTTCTTCTACTAAACGAATGATTTTAGAAAGCGTTGTATCATTTGAAGCATGACTAACTTCTACTTGCATATAACCATCTAAGTTATTGGTTGAACCAATAACTTGATCACCAACTGTTTTATCGACCGGTAAGCTTTCTCCAGTAATCATCGCTTCATTGATAGAACCATGTCCTTGAATGATTTTTCCATCCAAAGGAATATTGTTACCTGGTTTAACAATCACAACATCACCAATTTGAACATCTTCAATGGCTATTTCAACTTCTTTGCCATCTTTTAACACGATAGCTGTTGAAGGCATCAACTTCATCAATTTTTCAATCGCTTCTGAAGTCTTTTGTTTAGAACGTGATTCTAAATATTTACCTAAAGAAATTAATGTTAAAATCATTCCTGCCGATTCAAAATAAAGTTGCATCATATAATGATGGGTCATATCCATATCCATTCTTCCTAGATAATAAGCCATCATAAATGTTGCATATAAACTATAAATAAAAGCAGCAGAAGATCCTAAGGCAATCAAGGAATCCATATTTGGACTTCTATTCCATAAAGTTTTAAATCCTCGAATATAATATCCTCTATTAATAAACATAATAGGAACAACCAAACACAATTGAACTAAAACAAAGATCATCATATTTTCATGACCTAAGAGAATACTTGGTAAAGGCCAATTCATCATATGTCCCATACTGATATAAAATAAAGGAATCAAGAAAATAAATGATAGAATCAAATTCTTCTTTTTATGTTCATTTTCATTTTCTTGAACATTTGAAACCTGTTTTTCACCAATATTTTGAGCTTTATAACCTGCTTTATCTACGGCCTCAAAAATTTGACTTTCACTTAGTTTATTTTCATCAAATTCAACAGTCATTGAGTTTTGTAATAAATTGACATTAACATCATCAACACCATCCAACCCTCTTACTGCTTTATCTACATGAGCTGAACAAGCACTACATGTCATCCCAACGACATCATATTTCTTTTTCATCCAAACACCTCCCACCCCTATAGGGTATCTATATCATACTTGAATACTAAAAAATAAGCAAGAAATACGCTTACAAAATTTCTTGATTTTCTAATGTCATTTTCCCCTCTTTCATTTGATAAATACAATAACCCCATTCTTTTCTTTCATCTTCTTCAATTAATTCATTCATACTTACCCCAAATAAACAACTTAATGCATATAAATGATGAATTGAAGGATATGTACTTCCTTTAAACCAACGATAAATTGGTTGAGGACATTCTAAACATAAATACTCTTGAATATCTTTTACTCTATACCCCATTTGATCAACACATCTTTTTAAATTCTTTCCTATTTTTAAAGGATTTATTAATTTTTTCTTCATTTCTATCACCACTATTATTTTAAAATAAAAAAAGAAGGCTGTCATTGAACTTGTAGTTCACTTACCTTCTAAATACTCTTTTCTGACATCTTAAAAAACAATATTCCTAAAATAAAGAAAATTGAAAGTGCTCCTAGAGAAAGATTAATTTGACCTGTTGTTTGTGATAAAACACCAACAACTGTTGTTCCTAAAAACGAAGCTCCTTTTCCACATACATCCATCAAACCAAAGTATTCTCCTGATTTTTCTAAAGAAATGATTTTTGTAAAATAGGATCTTGATAAAGATTGAATACCTCCTTGAAACATTCCTACTAAAACAGCTAACACCCAAAATTGCCATTGTTTTGTAAGGAAGATAGCAAAAATAGAAATACCTAAATACGCTAAAATACAAATAACGATTAATTTTGAAGTATTATATTTTGTTGCAAGTCTTCCAAATAAAATTGCGAAGGGAAAGGCGACAACTTGGGTAAGTAAAAGAGCTAGTAATAAACTTGTACTTTCAAACCCTAAAGCTGTTCCATAGGCTGTTGCCATATCTATAATGGTATAAACCCCATCAATATAGAAGAAAAACGCTAATAAGAATAAAAAAATCTTTTTTTCTTTTCTAATATTTTTTAAAGTCGTTCCTAATCTTTTAAAACTATTTGAAATCGCTTTGGGTTGTCTTTCTACATAATACTTTTGTTTGTATGTTTTTAAAAGTGGTAGTGTTAAACAAAACCACCATAAAGCAATAATAGCAAAAGAAATAATCATCGACATTTCCATAGAAAGACCTATTTTACTTGCTCCTAAAACTAAACCAAGACAAATTACAAAAGGGACACAGCTACCAATATTACCCCAAGCATATCCTTGAGAAGAAACATGATCGACACGCTTTGGTGTTGTCACATCAATCAACATTGAATCATAAAAGATCAAACTTCCTGAAAAACCTATCTTAGCAATTAAAAACACAATTAAAAAGACAAACCAATAGTTGATAAATCCTAGAAGAAAACAACCAATACATCCAATAAGTAACATCATTGTAAAAAGCGGTTTTTTATAACCTTTTGTATCAGCTAATGTACCTAATACCGGTCCTAAAAAAGCAACAATAATTGTCACAAGCGAGGCCGTATAACCCCAAAAAGCTAAATAATCTACCGAAGATAAGCCTGCTTTTTCAGCTAGATAATTAAAATAAATCGGTATAATTGTTGATACTAATAAAACAAAAGCTGAATTGCCTACATCATAGAGCACCCAGTTTTTTTCTTCAGTTGTCATCTTAAATTTCATATTTTACTCCTTTTTCCCACTAAATGTATATTGATAAAAATCATCTTTTGTTTTTTCTAATGATGAAAGCTGCACATACTCACTTATCAATTCAACAGCTTTTTTGATGGCTTGTTTATAGAATTGATTTAATTTTTCTGTACTATCTTTACATAAAGGATTAGCCTCATAATTAACAAGCAAACCGTGCATTTCCTGATAATTTCCTGTAATACGAAGTAATGCATAAATAAACTTTCTTTTTAATTTTGAGGGTGCAATTAATAAATCATTATAGAATTTCATACTTTCTAATGATTTAACGACTTGTTGAGCTGTTACATTAAAAAAAGGAGCAATGATTCTTGCATAATCAATAGATGGAATAATATGATTGGTAAGTTTATGTCTTATCGGATCTAATCCATCTTCAATCATTAAAAAACGATCAAATTCAACTTCTATTTCTCCATGTGATACTCCACTTTCATGAATTCTTTTTTCAATATAACCGTGACACGTTGCATCTAAGGCAAAATGACAAATAAATCCATAATAATAAGCTAGGTAATGATTGATTTGTTTTTTAGAAGTCATCATTTTTCTAAAAGTATCAAAGACTTCTTTTCCTGTTTTTTCGTGCATGTTATAACCTATTGAATTAATTTCATTGGTTTTTAATGGTAAATAATAAAACAAGAGATCTGGACCATGTAGTCCAATATCATAGAGTTCTTTATTTTCTATAATTATTTTTTTGATATCGTTTGGTAGTTCTTTTAAAACTTCTTGTCCAAATCGATAATGTGCATAAGTTGATGGCATTTTTTTCATTTTCCTTTCTTTAGTTTAGAAAAAGCATACTTATTTTTAAGATAATCAACTATCATTTTTACGAAAAGAAATGTTAAGTAAAAGTAAAAAAACGATGATTCATCTCATCGTTTCTCTATAAATTCATTTTCAATTGTTTTAAAGATAACATCTTAATCATATTCTGGCATAAGGCTTTCATCAACAGCATAAGCTATCCTATTGTATAGAATTCTTAATAAATCTTCTTTAGCACCATTTTCTAAAAGCTCTTTCCCAAGTTCAGATTTAACTAAATGAGTTAGACAGTCATATTGGAAAGCATATTTAAATGGGGCATAGTCATTTCTAAACATATAAATTGAATACTTATCACTGGCAAAAGGAATATCACTATCAACATGTACACCATATGTACCATATTTTTCTAATGGAAAATCATTTTTTCTATATCTATAATGTATTGTATCTTCTGTACCATAGGTTTTAGAAAAAGCATAGAACTCCCTAAATTTATATATCTTATAGATATCCCCCTCTTTTTCAAAATAAGAGTCTGAATCTAAACCAATGGTCATTGTAAATGGAAAAACAAAGACTTTTCCACTTTTATATGAGTTAAATGAAACACTTCCTATAATATCTAAAGAACCTTGGTTAAAAGTTTCTTCTTCATGTATTTCATTAAATCTTAATTCTATTCCAAAATCAGAATCAACATCCCCACAATTATTATATTTATTAATATCTTCTAATAATTTGTTATGAGAAACATTGTCAAAAAGTTCATTGTAAGAATAAGCACTTTCTAAATCAACATTGGCTATTTCATTAGCACTGTTTTTAAGTTTGCTTTTTTCTTTTTCATCCATCATTTTTTTATAACAGATAAACTTATCAAAAACAGCTTTCTTTAAATTATTTTCAAATTTATTAAATTGAAAAACAAGTTTTCCCAAAAAATTGTCTTGTATATAAATTTCATCTTGATTTAAACCTTCAAAATATTCTTTTAGGCCAGGAATATACCAATCAGCATCTTCATTCTTTACAAAATCAAAAAATTCATCAAATGTAACATGTTCCATATAAGAGTCCCCCTTAAAAATATATACTCAAATTTTAGCACAGAAATAAGGAAAGGGTAAAGAAAAAGACGATTTTAAATTTCCATCGTCTCTTTATAAAATTCTATAAATTCATTTTCAATTGTTTCAAAAGCTACAAAACTTAAATCAACTTTTCTTTGCAACTTTAAATAATTCCGATTGATTTCATCATTTAATAATTCTTTTAGTTCCAAAGATAACATTTCATCATCAATTTCAAAAACTAATTTAGTTTCTTCTTTTGTTAAATCTCTTTGAATAAAATGTTTCCAAATAACATTTTGTAAAACATCTTCCACTTCTAAATAATAAGTAAGTTCTTTTTTTATTGGTCTTGTAACATCACTTAAATAAACTTCACTTCCATCATGCAACAAACATCCTAAAATAACTTCTTTACTATATCCTCTTGCCTTTGCTTCCTTAGCACAAGCAAGACTATGTTGAGCTACGGAATAAAAATATTGAACATGTCCATTTCCTCGACATATTAAAGAAAGTGCATGTGCAATATCTTTAATATCTAATAAACTTTCATCAACATTTAATGGATCAAAATATTTTTTTGTATACGTTGTAATAAAACTCATAAAATACTCCTATAACTTAATTGACACCGTACTTAATGCGCAAACTGTCATTAAAAGACAACAAATAATGATACTCATGCCAAATGAAAATGATAAAAAATAGGCAATAATTGAATAAACAAAATAACCTAAACAAACCATTAAAAATCTTATAAAATGTTTATACGCATACTCTTTTCTTTGTTTGCTTGTAACCGCACATGCTTCTTGATAAGAAATCCCTGTATACCAATAGATTGCCTCATTTTTATAAATCATGCCCGTAAGAATGGCAAGAGTTATAAACATATAATTACCTAAAACCAAACCTACTAAATCTATATTCTTGATATCCATAAAAATAATCGCCAACACACCTACGCAAAATAAAACCAGCCATGCCATAAATCCTTTATAACTTTTTTTCATTTTTATAAACCTATTTCCTTATAAATTTTTTCAATAATTTGTGATTTATACATACAATATTTTTCAATATCATTTGGATACAACTTTGCTGCTTCTTTTTTAATTTTACCGTATTCTTTTACAGTATTTGGATGTTTTCTTAAATAATTTCTAAAAGCAAGATGTCGTTTCAATTCTTTAGAATCTTGTGGACATACATAAAGATGATGTGTTCTTAAATGCTCTTTTCCTTCATATCTAAAAGCTTCGCGATCTTTAAGACCTAAATTGCCTTCATAAATATAACCATGATTTTCTAAAAGAAAAATCACTTCTTTTAAATCTTTACGATCAATGACAACATCTAAATCAATGATTGGTTTAGCTGCTAGTAAAGGAACAGATGTACTCCCCACATGTTCAACAACAAGCACTAAATCTTTTAAAGCTTCTTCTATTTCCCCTTTAATTTGATTAAAATCATTTACCCACTTCGAATCATAATCTACAACTTCAATATGTTCTGTTTTCATCTTTCAATATCTCCACATAAACGCTCACAAACAAGATCTTTACAACGCTTTTTATGGGCTTCATGTAATGGATGATTTTGAAAATTCTTTAATGCCTCTAAATTTTCAAACTCACTATAAAAAACAAGATCATAACCTGAAGTCAAGTTTTCTTCCATTTCCACACATAATAAGCCTTCAATTCCTTCTAAAGTTTGAACCGATTCTTTTAATTTTTGAAGTGTTTCTTTTTCTAAATGGTTTTCTTTAACTTCTTTTGTATAATTCCAAAATAAAATATGTCTAATCATTTTCATCACCTACTTTTATTATTTCTTTAACAATTTCTTCAATTGTTTTATTAGAAACATCAATTTTATATGTATTTAATTTTTGATACATTTCTAATCTTTCTACACTACGAGCAAGGACATCTGGTTTTCTAATTCCTTGATTGATATCTTTTTGAATTCTTTTTTCCAAAGCTTCTTTTTGACAAACTAAAGAAATAGATATCACTTTTACATCTTTTAAATCAAGATGTGAAAGTAGAACATCAATAATGCTTTGTTCATGCATGACCCAACAAAAAATAATATGATCAAACACACTGCATTTTAAATCATTATTCAATAACATGCAGATATTCTCTAAAACTAACTTTTTTGTTTCTTCATTAACCATGAACGGATGCATATCCCAGCACCAATCTCCATCTATAAAAACACTTCTATCTAATTTTCTTTTAAGGATCTGACACGTTGTTGTTTTACCAACACCCATCGTTCCACCTATTAAATATAATTTTTTCATAACTTTCCCTTCTTTTTAAAATATTATACAAAATATTTATCAATAATTATATAACTTCTTTCTTTAGTTGTTTAAACAAAAATAATAATTTTTATTAACTTTCTCAATTGTTTTTATATTGAAAGTTCAATAAAATAAAATTATTAAAGGAGGTTCATTCTATGATCTATTTAAGTAGTTTTAAATTAAGCAATCAAACACTCAAAAATCCTAATATTTATCCCTATAATATCTTTAGAGATAAGTACATAGAGCCTTTTTCTTTTGCACCTATTACCATTTTTTATGGAAATAACGGGTGTGGAAAATCCACACTTCTTAACATCATTGCTGGTAAATTAAAAATAAAAGGAAAAGAAATGCCTGCAAGTAATGCCTACTATGAAAATTATTGTGAAAGATTTGAAAATGAATGTGCTTATAGTTTAGGCAGCAATGAAGATGGTATTCCTTTTTATCAACTACCTGAAAATAGTCGTTATATTAAAAGTGAAGATATTTTATATGAAATTAAAAAAATACAACAAAAAGCTATTTTAGAACATGGTTTAACTTATGATTATATGCAAGAAGGATTATCTTTAGAAAAAGCACAAAGTGTTTTAAATAAAAAGAAAGAACAACGTATTGAAAATATCATTTTTTCTCAAGAAAAGTATTCCAATGGTGAAACCTCTTTACAGTTCTTTCAAGAATATCTTTTACCAAATGCTCTTTATTTATTAGATGAACCAGAAGTTTCTTTATCTCCTGCAAATCAAGTTGCTTTAGCTCAAGAAATTAATGAACTAACACATTATTTAGGGTGTCAGTTTATTATTGCGACACACTCTCCTTTTATGTTAGGTACTTTAAACGCTAAAATTTATAATTTAGATGCAAGAGAATACGAAGTTACCCCTTGGTATAAATTAGAAAATGTTCGCTATTTTTATGATTTTTTCAAAAAACACGAAAAAGAATTCAATGATTGAGTTCTTTTTTTCTTTACCTTATTGACAAATCATTAAATGTATTATACTGTATTAGTGTACTAGTGACACTAATACAGTTAGGGGGACTCTATGTTTATAATAGATATTCAAAATAAAGTTCCTATTTTTGAACAACTCAAAAAACAAATCTTAGAATTTATCTCTATTGGCATTTTACTTCCTAATGATAAATTACCTTCGGTAAGATCTCTTGCAACAGATATTGGCGTTAATCCTAATACTGTTTCTAAGGCCTATCAAGAATTAGAGAACCAAGGTTATATTTATTCCGTTAAAGGAAAAGGATGTTTTATTGCTGATAATCAAACTGATCAATTGATTAAAGACGATAAATTAGATGATTTTAAAGGATGTGTCAATGAAATGAAAAAGCATCAAATTACCAAAGACAAATTATTAGAAATTATTGAAGAAGTATATAAGGAGGAAACTGTATGATTGAAATTAAAGATGTGATGAAATCTTTTGAAAATAAAAATGTTTTAAATCATTTAAATGTCACAATTTCCTCAGGAAGTATTTTTGGTTTGATTGGTCCTAATGGAGCTGGGAAATCAACCTTACTTTATTTATTAAATGGGATTTCTAAATGTGATGAAGGAAGTATTTTATTTGATGGAAAAGATGTTTATGAAAATCCTGATGTTAAAAAAGATATTTTATTCATTAGTGATGATCCCTACTATTTTCACTTTGCTACTATTGATGAAATGAAAGATTTCTATCTTACTTTTTATCCACAATTCAATTTAGAAACCTATCAACATTATGTTGATTTATTCCGTTTACCACAAAATAAACCTTTAAAAGACTATTCAAAAGGAATGAAAAGACAAGCAATGTTTGCTTTAGCACTTGCAATTGCACCAAAATATTTATTATTAGATGAAGCTTTTGATGGTTTAGACCCTGTTATGCGTTTAGCTTTTAAAAAAGCTATTAATCAAATCATTGATGAAAATATGACAGTCATTATTTCATCTCATAATTTAAGAGAATTAGAAGATATTTGTGATAGCTTTGGGATTTTAGACAATGGATGTATGACAACATCGGGTGATCTCTATGATATTAAAGATCATATTCATAAAATACAATTAGCTTTTAAAGAAGAATTAAACAAAGAAGAATTCAGTCATTTAGATGTTCTCTCTTTCCATAAACAATCAAGAGTGATCAATATGGTCGTTAAGGGAGACATCGAGAAAATCAAGGATTATTTAAGAATGTTCAATCCAATTATGTTAGAAGTTTTACCTGTAAATTTAGAAGAAATATTTATTTATGAAATGGAAAGAAAGGGGTATGGTGTCTATGATTAATAAAGATTATTTTAAATATTTAATAAAACAAAATAAGAAATATCTTATTCTTATTTATGTAATTGGAATCATTATTCCTTTTCTACTAATCAATAAATTTGATTATGCACCTTTAAACGATGAAAATATAACGCGTTTTGCACAAATAATTCCTTTAGCTTATGGATTTATGTTATCTTTTATTGTCCCTATTTATCTGTTTTCTTTTTTACAAAAAAAGAAAAGTAATATACTTTACTTTTCCTTACCAATAAAAAAAGAATCACTTTATTTAACAACAAGTTTATTTTCTTACTTTGCAACTATTCTACCTGTTGTTATTTACCAAATTATAAGCCAACTTATTAGTAACTATATGATTTCTTTTCCATTGGACAAATTTATTCTAGCAATAATTATCACCATCGTCCATATGTTTGCGATGAATACAATCATTACATTTGTAACACTTTCATCTCAAAATATGACTGATAGTTTAATTTGTTCGATTGCTTATATGATCATACCCTTTGTTGTTTTTCTTGCTCTTAATATTTGTGCAACCAAGGTAGCCCAAACATTTATGATGGGATATGGAAACTATTCACAATCATTAAAATTATTACTTAATTATATAAGTATTGTTTATAGTGGTTTTTTCCAAGGAAACTATTTATTATCGCCATTTGTTTCTAATACACCTATTATCTATTGGTTTATTTTAAGTATTATCTTTTCATTGATTAATTATCATTTATTTTTAAAACGTACACTCGAAAAAAGTGAAACATACACAAAATCTATCTTTATGTATCCATTGATTATTATTTTAAGTACATTATCAATGATGTTATTTGTGTATGATCTAGAGGATTTAAAAATGACAACACTCATGTTTTCTGTTATTTTCATTATTTATTTAATTATGTATTATTTTTCAAAAAGAAAAGTTTATTTCAGTTGGAAAATTCCATCTCTCTTTATTCTATTGATTATTAGTTGCATTGGTTTTTCTAATATTTATTCTAATACCAAAGGTCTTCATACAATTTATGAATTACCAAAAAACAAGGATATCCAAGAAATCTATTTTTCTACTGATCGTTATATTTTTGACGAAGATAAGCCATCAACTGTCGATAATCAAGAAATAGAGAATTTAACAACGAAAAATATTACAATTCAAAATAAAAAAAATTTCATGAAAAGTATGTACGAAATTATGAACAAAAATTTAATTACTAAATCCGCTGATTATCATGGTTATGAAAACTATTATGAATTAACGATTAGTTTTACAACTAAAAACACCATCAATCCAAACAGAAATTATATTATTAAGGATGAAAATATGGCAGCTGTACTCGATATTTTTTCTAAATATGACATCATTAAAAACAAATAGGTTGGGTATTACCTCAACCTATTTCTATAGAAGGAGTCTTTATGAAAAAAACTACACATATATTATTTACTATTTACATATTTTTAGTCATCTGGATCATACTTTTTAAATTATCTGTTTCTATTGATCAATTACCACATTTTAGAAGCATTAATTTAATTCCCTTCTATTATCCAAATAAGACAACTTATCAAATAAGAGAAGTTCTTGATAATCTGATTATTTTTATTCCTTTTGGGCTCTATTTAAAAACATTAAATATTAATAGTGATCGAACAATATTTCTTGGTTTTCTATTAAGCATTTCATTAGAATTATCTCAATATATCTTTTGTCTTGGAGCAAGTGATATTACAGATTTAATTACGAATACAACAGGCGTACTTGTCGGTGTTGGTCTTTATTATCTTTTAAAAAAGATTTTTAAAGAGAAGACCAATAAAATTATTTTAGCATTAGCAGCCATTGTAACGATTTTATTTGTTTCTTTGATCATTATTATTCTTATAAACAATTAATGCACATAAATCACAAGTTATTCACAATTGTGCATAATAAAAATGAGGTCTCCCTCATTTTTTTATTCTGTTGGATGACGATCACCTAATAAATAATCATCTACATGTTCAAAGATATATTGAATAGATAATGGTTTTCTTCCTGTAAGTGAACTAAAATCACTAACAGGAACATCTAAATAGCCTTGTGTGACAGTTGTTCCAAAAGTAACCATTCCTTCTGATGTTGCTTTAATTGGACTTTTTGAAAAATCTCCATCCGTATTTCTAGGAACACCAATTGAATCAAAATAAGCATAAAGTTCATCATCTGTAAGTCTTGTATAAGTGATATGATTTCCTGTTGCTTTGTTTCCAATAGCTAAGAAATCTTCATAAGATAGTGGTTCTAAACCATTAATATTTAAAACAGCTCGATGTAATAAATGATTATTTAAAGCACAAGCTGCTGCATAAGCGCAATCCTTACGTGAAATAAACCACACACGTCCATCACCCATATTTTTAGAAATTGTTGTTTCTTTAGCTTCTACTGCTCTTAAATAGTCACTTGTAAATGCTTCAACAAAAAGAGAATTTCTTAAAAAGATATAATCAAGCGATGTATTTTGAATAATTGCTTCTGTATAAGAATGATCTACATTTTCAATGCTTGGGTTAAATGGATGTGCTGCTGATAAAACAGATGTATAAATAATTTGTTTAACATTTGCTTTCACACATGCATCTACTGCATTTTTATGAGCTTGTCTTCTTTTTTCACCTACAAAAGGCATTGAAATCAATAAAACTTTATCCGCATTTTCAAAAACTTTAACAAGTCCTTCAGGATCATTAAAATTAGCTATAGCTGTTTGAATCCCTTGTTCCTTATATTCTTTTAAACTTTCTTCTTTAGGTGCTGTAAATACTAAATCTTCTTTGTTCATCAATTCTAAAGCGTATTTAGCCACTAATGAACCAAAATTTCCATCAACACCATTAATAACAATTTTACTCATCGTTCATACCTCCACATGTGAAAATTATATCATGAATATTTTTATAAAATAGACCTTAAAAATTAATAAAGACTATAAGTTTTTCTTATAGTCTAAAATAATCTTCTACATATTTCATAAATTGTTGTATCGCCTTTTTTCCATTATCTTGATGATATCCTACAGCATAATCAGCATGATGATGACTTTCTTTTAAAGGAATCACTGCTACTTGATCATTTTCACTAATGACCTCTGTGGCCGAAAGTCCTATTCCTTCCCCTAAAGAAATAGCCATCACATATTCATTTAAATCATCTACTTCTTTTTTTATATAAGGAATCATTCCATCTAAACGGAAAGCTTCCATATAATCATGATAGTACTCTTTTCCTTGTTTTTTCGATAAAACAATAAGAGGTTCATTTTTGATATCTTTAATTGTTACATATTCTTTATGACTTAAAGGATGTTCTAAAGAAGTAACGACACAAACATGTGAATGATAAATTGTACGATAAATAAGATCTGGATAATTTTTAAAGTTATTACTTAAGCCAAAAGCAATATCTATTTCTCGATTGTTTAATTTTTCAATACAGGTAAATAAATTAAAAGCTTTGATATCAATTGAAATAGTATCGTTTTCTTTGAATTGTTTAACAATAAATGGTACATGCTTTCTTTCAAAAGGACCTGTAATCCCAATCGTTAACACATCTTTTTGTAAATTTTCTTTAATATCATTATATTCATTTTTATAATCACTCAATAATTTCTTTGCAAGATCATAATACCTTTTTCCTTCTTCTGTTAATGTTGGATAATAAGTCCTACGATCAAAAAGAGAAAATCCCAAATCATTTTCCAATTTTGTGATTTGCTGAGAAATTGCTGATTGTGATAGATAAAATTTTTTGGCTGCTTTTGAAAAACTTCCTTGTTCGACTACTGCTATAAAATAATAAATTACTTGTTTAAACATCTTTATCACCCTATCTATCATATCATTTTATTCACATTAATGTTCAAATTGTGCGCAAAAAAGTGAATAACTTAAGTTATTCACTTTATTCACAACAATATTCACAATACACAAATAAAAAACACATCTAAGATGTGTTTATCACAAACTGGCAGGGGTAGTAGGAGTCGAACCCACATCAACGGTTTTGGAGACCGGTATTCTACCATTGAACTATACCCCTAGTTGGGTTTGCCCAATTAATATATCATATAAAAAACAATTAAGCAATAGTTAATTGCCTATAAATTAAAAAAAATGTCTCATAAGATAATTTTGAGGAGGTTAAATATGAATGAATTAGAATTAACTATATCCTCTATCAAAATACAAACATTTAAAGATATCTATAAAATGAATGTTGCTTTTGATAAAGGAACTATTTTTAAACAATTGGATAAACCATGGGTGATGCAACGTGGATGATACATTATTACAAATAAGTAAATTGGATTTTTGTATCCAAGATGTTACTTTGTTTTTAGATACCCACCCTGATGATCAAGAAGCTAAAAAATATTATAAAGAAGGGATGAAGCATCTTTTAAAGATGAAAGAAACTTATTTAAAAAATGGCGGTGCTCTTACAAATAGAGACGGAAAGAATATTGAAAACTATATTAATGAACCATTTCCTTGGATGAAAGGAGGATCAACATGTGGTTGTATGAAAAGCGCTTGCAATATCCCGTTAATGTAAGAAAACCTGATGCTAAAACTGCTAAAATCGTTATTTCACAGCTTGGTGGACCTAATGGTGAATTAGGAGCAGCACTTCGTTATCTAAATCAACGCTATACGATGCCTTATCCAAGAATTCAAGCCTTATTGACAGACATTGGAACAGAAGAACTTGCTCATGTCGAAATTATTAGTACCCTTTTCTATCAACTTACCAATGGTCTAACACCTCAAGAAATTAAAGAAGGTGGATTAGATGCCTATTTTACTGATCATACATTAGGTGTCTATCCAACAAATAGTGCGGGTATTCCTTTTAGTGCCGATACTTTCCAATCTGTGGGAGATCCTATTTCTGATTTAACAGAAGACATGGCTGCTGAACAAAAAGCTAGAACCACTTATGATAACATTCTTGCTTTAAGTAAAAATGAAGACGTCAATAAAGTCATTCGTTTTTTAAGAGAAAGAGAAATCGTGCATTATCAACGTTTTGCTGAAGGACTTGAATATGTCAAGAGTCAATTAAATAAGAAGAACTACTACGCTTATAATCCCTCATTTACTTCATCAAAACGTGAACAAACATGTGAATAAGGTGAATAACTTAAGTTATTCACCTTTTATACACTTATTCACACTTTCCCCACAAATATTCACTTAAATCTGTTGCTAAAAACATTTGTATTTCTTGAGCCATTTCCTTATTTATCTTAGAAATTCTCCCTTTATTTTCTACATAAACATCGATATATCTTTTTTTAGCCGGAATTTGTTTACAAAAAAACTCTTTATTTTTTCCTTTATAAACACAATTTAATTGTCGAAAATCATCCCATAACTGTTTAATTTCTTTATCTTTTATTAATAAATCAATAAAACTCTTTTCTTGAAGATAAAAATCATCTTCTTTAACTACAACTCTATCAACTGCTTTTTTAATAACATAAGATAAATATTGCATCGCATAACGATCTTCATCACAAATATAAACATGTGAACACGTGAACTACTCCGACTTACACTTCGTTTAGAAGTCGGAGATTCTTGCTTCAACCACTACAGCCTCTAATGACAATACATTATAGGTCTTATACAGTGTCCACAAGCGTATAAGTTTGGCTCGTCCCAAGCCTACTTTTATAATTTA
>ERZ857969.1453-NODE-1453-length-32354-cov-3.083160_pt1 | contig 32354 bp, 30 predicted proteins | sample MGYA00519864_ERZ857969 | MGnify/ENA primary metagenome ERZ857969 (study PRJEB31778, sample SAMEA3449382) | human gut metagenome | biome: human gut; feature: human-associated habitat; material: faeces | place: United Kingdom | collected 2010/2012 ... | reverse complement strand
TTGATAAACTATATGATAAGTTCACCGACCTGGAGAAGAAAGAATTTCTTAACAGTTTTGTAGAACAGGTGGACATTTATGAGCAGGAGCAGCCAGATGGCAGATTCCTGAAGCACATAAAGTTCCGCTTCCCGGTGTATTTTGGAGACAGGGAAATACAGGAACTTTGTTGGAACAACGAAAGTACCGTTGAGACGGTAGTCTTGATGTCAAAACAAAGAAATAAGGACCAGCTTCCAGGTCGAGACGGTGAAATCCGGCAACTCAACTCCCTGCGAGTGTATGGCCAATCAGAGGTCAGAGCGGATGGATTGTGTAGGAGTTGAGCGTTCTTCACTGTCTCAACTGTCGAGACAGTAGCAGAGAGCAGCAATGTAAAAGTGCCTTGCATTATTTGGATGCTGATAAGACAGAAATTTCGTGAAACAGACGAAGAGGCTTGTCTGAAAAAAGAAGGAATGAAAAAACAGGAGAGGAAAAAAGAAACATGGCAGTAAATAAAAATGGAATCGTAGTATTAGGAGCAGTTTTTGTGGATATCAAAGGTTTTCCAGAGGACATCTACGTCCCGGACGGCAGAAACGCCGGCCATGTCGAATACATCCACGGCGGTGTGAGCCGAAACGTGGTGGAGGATATCGCAAACCTGGAACTGCGCCCGACCTTCCTTGGAATCGCGGATAATACCGCACTCGGCGAGGATGTTGTGCGCAAACTGCAGCGCCACAAAGTCAATACCGAATACATGAAAGAAATCCCGAACGGTATGGGAACATGGCTTGCTGTCTTCGATCACAACGGTGACCTGGCGGGCTCCATTTCCCAGCGCCCGAACCTGATGCCGATTCTCGATATTCTGGAAGAAAACGGAGATGAAATTATCGAAAACTGCGATTCCATTGTGGCAGAGATCGATATGGACAAAGAGATCATCAAAAAGCTGGTACAGCTCTGTGAAAAATACGATAAAAAACTGTACGGCGTTGTCAGCAACATGAACATCGCAGTCAGCAGAAGAGATCTTCTGCAGAAATTTGACTGCCTGATCTGCAACCAGATCGAGGCAGGCGTTTTCTTCTCCGATGATTACAGCGAAAAAACACCGGCCGAGATGGAAAAGATTCTCGCCGAGCGTCTGAAAGCGGCAAATGTTCCGGCCATGGTCGTAACAATGGGCGGCGACGGAGCGGTTTATGCGGAAGCAGACGGAGAGAGCGGCTTCTGCCCGGCGCAGAAAGTACAGGTAAAAGATACAACAGGAGCCGGTGATGCGTTCTGCGCAGGTGTTTCCGCCGGTCTGACCTATGGAAAAACGCTTGGCAAGGCAGTTGAAATCGGTACGCGTCTTGCTGCATCCGTCATCACATCGTCGGAAAATGTCTGCCCGCGCTTCCGCCCGGAAGAGTTCGGCATCGAGGCATAGAAGGGGGCAGAAATGAAGTTACTGTACGGAACCGGCAACCCGGCAAAACTCGACGCGATGCGTCACCGCCTTGCCGGTCTTGGAATTGAGCTGATCGGGCTGAAAGATCTTGGCGGTGTTAAGCAGCCAGAGATTATCGAGGATGGAAAAACGCCGCTGGAAAATGCCAGGAAAAAGGTGGAGGCGTATTTCAACGCGCTTCATATGCCGGTGTTCTCCTGTGATTCCGGTCTGTATTTTGACAACGTGGCAGAGGACGACCAGCCCGGCGTCCATGTGCGGACCGTGAACGGAAAGTATCTGTCCGATGAAGAAATGACCGTGCATTACGCCGCCCTTGCAGAAAAGTACGGCGGCCTGACGGGACGCTACAAAAACGCAGTTTCGCTGATTCTTGATGCGGACCACCGCTATGACGCGATGGACCCGTCAATGGAGAGCGCTCCTTTCCGCATGGTCAGCACACCCCATCCGATGAGCAAAAAAGGCTTTCCGCTCGACCGTCTGTCGATCGATCTGCGGACCGGAAAATATTATTACGATCTGAATGAGCAAGAAGCCGCGCTCGATCAGCTTGCCGTGGAAGACGGTTTTCTGCAGTTTTTTGAGCGGGCAATGGAGGAATACCATAAAATGGAACGATATGAACTTCGAACCATCCGCCAGGACGAAATGGAACAGGGCGTTGCCATTGAGCTGGCGTGCTTTCCGCCGAATGAGGCGTGCTCCGAAAAGAGCATGCGCGAGCGGGTGCAGTACGCGCCGGAGCTGTTTCTGGCGGCAGTAGACAAAGAAACCGGAAAAATCGCCGGAACGCTGAACGGACTTGCAACAAACGAGACAAAATTCCGTGATGCCTTTTTCGATGAAATCAGTCTGTACGACCCGAAGGGAGAAAACGTCATGCTGCTGGGTCTCAGTGTCCTGCCGGAATACCGCGGCCAGGGAATCGCCCGCGCGCTGATGGAAGAGTACAGCCGCCGGGAACAGAAAAACGGAAGAAAACAGCTCATTCTGACCTGCCTGCAGGATAAGGTGGAGATGTACAAAAAGATGAATTTCCGCGACGAGGGAATCTCCGCATCCACCTGGGGCGGCGAGGAATGGCATGATATGACGAGAAAATTAAACGATTAAGAAAATTTGCAGAGAAAATCTCTTGTGTTAAAGTTTGCTGTAAGCGTTATAATAAAGAAAATCAAGCAAAACAGGAGGAACAACCATGAGCAGAGTAAATTTTGGAGCAAAACCAAACATGTATCCACTTCCGGTTCTGATTATTGCAACATATGACAAAGATGGCAACCCGGATGCCATGAATGCTGCATGGGGTGTAGTCACAGATTTCAATGAGATCTCCATCAGCATGGGCGACCACAAGACAACAGACAACCTTGCCGCAACCGGTGCCTTCACCGTCAGCATGGCAACCGAGGATACTGTTGTTGGCTGCGATTACGTCGGCATCGAGTCCGGCAGAAAAGTTCCGGATAAATTTGCACGCGCCGGTTTCCATGCAACGAAGAGCGAATTCGTCAACGCGCCGCTGATCGACGAGCTTCCGATGGCACTGGAGTGCAAAGTGAAAAGCTTTGACAACGGCATTCTGGTCGGCGAGATCGTGAACGTCTGCGCAGACGAGAGCGTTCTGACCGACGGAAAGATCGACCCGAAAAAACTGAAACCAATCGCCTTCGACCCGGTCAACAACACCTATCTCGCCATGGGCGACAAAGTCGGCGACGCATTCGGTTCCGGAAAAGCCCTGAAATAAACACAGATGATGACATGACAGCGAATATGTAAAAATTTTATATATTCCCCTTGACAAACCGCCTCCATAGTCTTATGATATGTATAAATTATATATATATATATTTTACATATCAGAAACTAACGGAGGTGGTTTTTTATGTATTTTCCGGTATCAGCACTGCTGATCGAATTTATGATCCTGTCGATTGTGAATCGGGAAGATTCTTATGGATATGAAATCAGCCAGACGATCAAACTGGTTGCAGACATCAAAGAGTCGACACTGTACCCGATCCTGAAAAAACTGGAAAAGGCGGGCTACGTGACGACGTATTCCGCAGAGTACCAGGGCAGAAAACGGAAGTATTATTCGATCACAGAAGCAGGAAAAACACAGATGGCGTACCTGCAGGGCGAATGGAAGTCCTATCGTGACACCATTGACAACATCATCGAGTGGAGGAAAAAAGAATGACGAGTGGGGAATATCTGAAACAATTGGAAAAGTATCTGAGGAAGCTTCCGCAGAGCGACTATGAAGATGCGATGGAATACTTCACCGAGTATTTTGCAGATGCCGGTCCGGAAAATGAGCAGGCCGTGATCAAAGAACTCGGAACACCGAAACAGGCAGCCGCCGAGCTGATGCGGAATCTTCTGGACAAAAAAGTAGATGAACGCGAGGCAATGGAAAAGGAAGAAAAACAGAAAGAGAAGAAAAAAACGACAGGCGCCAACGTCGTCTGGATCGCGATTCTCGCCCTGTTTGCAGCCCCGATCGGAGCCCCGATTCTGATCAGCATTCTCATCGTTCTGCTCTGCGCGGCCCTCTGTGCGGCACTGCTTGATATGAGCGTCTTTCTGATTGCAGTTGTCGGCGTGGCCGCCGGAATTAAGATGCTGCTGCGCGGCATTCTGGCAGTCTCGGTTTCCTTCGGCGGATTCTGCTTTATTACCGGAATGGGCGTTTTCATGCTGGGAATCAGTATTCTGTGCGCGGTGTTCGGCGTATACTTTGCAAAATGGATGGGACGGCTGTTCGTGTGGTGTACACGTAAGGTAACGAAAAAAGGAGGAAGCAGATCATGAAAAAATGGACAAAAACAGCATTACTGACAGGATGTGCCTGCTGTATTGCCGGTGCAGTGCTGATGTTCAGCGGATGGGCAAGCGGCGGAAAAGCATACGCGGAAACGTATGATCTGAATGCGATGAGCGGTTCTGCGAAGAAGGAAGACGGCATTTCCGCACAGGAAAAGATAAAACTTGATGATTTTGATGAACTGCAGGCAGACCTTACGATCGGCGACCTGAACATCCTTCCGTCCGGTGACGATTCCTGTTATCTCGCCTGGCGGATTCCGTCGAAAAAAGGAGAGACTGCAGTGGAATATCGCGTGCGGGACGGTGTTCTGAGCATCGAAGAGACAAGCGCAGTGTCCGATACGATTTACATTAATATTGACTTTACGGAAGAAATCTTAAGTGGCGGTAAACAGTCGGAAACAGGAGTGATTCTGTATGTACCGGAAAAGAAGGTACTGAAAAAAATAGAGGTAACGATGGGATTCGGTGATGTGCAGATGAATGGCATCCAGGCGGAAAGCGGAAGACTGCAAAATGCGGATGGAGATATCACACTTTTCGGATGTGACATGCAGAATATCAAATGCAAAGCAGATTACGGTGATGTGGAACTGAAGAGCGGAACGTGGGAGAATGGGTCGATCACGCTGGAGGATGGCGATGCGAAAATCCAAAATACGAAGCTTTCCGGAGACGTGTCGGTGGAAAACTCCTACGGCGATATTGAACTTGAACTGGGTAAAAAAGATCTGGAACGGCTGGAAATTACGGCAAAGACAGATTTTGGGGAGATCGATGTACCGGATACCATGGAGAATCTGATGCAGAAAGAGGAGGACGAGCAGAGCTTTTCTTATGTACCGGATCAGGCTGCGGGCAGAATCACACTGATGACAAAGGATGGTGATATCTCGTTGGAAAACGATTAAGCGTTTGTGACTGTTCAGGGGCATATGAAATTCCAGAAAAATCGCAAAGCATGCCCGCATGAATGAGCGTTTTTGGAAAATAAGACAAAAGTGACAAAAACACAGGAGGCTGTTTGGATGGTTTCACCAGAAAAAGGGAAATGATCCAAACAGTCGCTTGTTTTTTTGTACTTAAATTTTCAGCTTTTAACTTGATTTGTAGATTGCGGTGCTTTAAAATAAAAGTAATCAAGCATTGTGGAACGGGCTCCACAGACCGGCAGCGGGGGAAAAGCCGGAACGAGTCAGTAGAAAACAGCCCAGTGTCAGAAGAGGAGTTAGGAGAAACTATGGCAAGTATTAGAGATGTCGCGATCAAAGCGGGAGTAGGAATCGGAACGGTATCCCGTGCACTCAATGGAAGCGGGTATATTTCCGATGAAACAAAACAGAAGATCATGCAGGCGGTGGAGGAGCTGAACTACAAACCAAACGAACTCGCCCAGAACCTGTTCCACAACAAGTCCGGTTTTATCGGAATTGTTGTTACGAATCTTTCACATCCGTTTATGACATCTCTGGTGAAACATGTCGAGAATAATCTGTACACGAATGGCTACAAGTGTATGCTCTGCGAGGTTGGGGACAATCCGAACCGCATCGAGGAATTTGTGGAAATGCTGCAGCGAAATGTCATGGACGGCATTATCTGCTGTGCGGATATTCCGTCTTCTATCAGCCTGGCGGAAATTCATCGTCCGATTGTCATGGTTGACCGCTACGTCACCGAGGGGATTCCGTGTATACATTCCGACCATAAGCGCGGCGGTGAGCTTGCGGCGCAGGCACTTTTGAGCGCCGGATGTAAGAGCGTGGTCTATTTTGTGTCGAGTGCAACAGAGCGTGGTTACTCGATGGATCGTTACCGACGGTTTGCGGAAGTTTGCAAACAGCATAAATGTAAAGTTACAGCGATTGGTGGCGGAAGCAAGATTCCGAATTTCCAGAGCGGCCCGACGATCTGGAAAAAATACATCAGCCATTTTGATGGAATTGATGGACTCTTTACAGCCGATGTCACAGCGGCAGTGTGCATGAAGATGCTGCAGAAAAAAGGAATCAAAATTCCGAAAAAACTGAAGGTGGTCGGCTACGACGGTCTGGATTTTACCCGCTTTTTGACACCGGAGCTGACGACGGTCTGTCAGAATGTGCCGGAAATCGCAAAGCGGAGCGTGGACACAATCATCCGCATGATTGACGGAAAGAAGATTGAGGAGATGGAGCAGATTGTGGATGTGACCTTCCGAAAAGGAGAAAGTACCTGAAGGTAACAAAACAGGGAATTACCGAATTTTGCATCATTTTCCGGGATTGCGATAGAACAGAAGAAGAACAGATATCAGAGACACTCGATCTGAAAAGAAAGGGTGTCTCTTTTTCATGTATAAAATAAAAATGAAATAAAACCAACTTATATACGGCAAAAGGGCAGAAAGACTGAGCAAAAGGATATGAAATCGCTGCTGAAACAGTTGCAATTGTCGAAAAAATAGTGAAAAACGGAAAAGTGGAACATATGGAACAGGAAAAGCATGGAACAGCGGAACATGTGGAACAGGAGAATGGGAGAAGAAAGAAGATAAGTGTGAATTTTATGAAAAACAGGATGCATATTGCACAAAAACACAAAATAAAAATTGTGAAAATATTGAAAATGACGAAAAAATATTGATGATTTGTTGACATTGGGCGAACTGCGTACTATGATACAGGTATGGAACAGGTTCCACAAGGCAAAGTGCCAAAACGGAAACGATGCAAATGTGGAACGAAAAGCGGTTGGTAAAGCTTTTAGAGAAATAAGGAGGGAACTATGAAGAAAAAAACGTCATCGCCGAAAACGGCAGAAAGTGGAAAATTGAAAAAAGCGCTCTCGTGCTGGCAGCTGTACATCCTGCTGATTCCTGCACTGATCTGGCTGATCGTTTTTGCTTACTATCCAATGTACGGCCTGATCATCGCCTTTAAAGATTTTAAAGGCCGCATGGGAATCATGGGAAGTCCGTGGGCAGATCCGATCTTCAAGTATTTCAAGATGTTCTTCAGTACCAGTATTGCCATGACGGCAATCAAGAACACGATCGTCATCAGTCTGGAGAGCCTGATCATCGGATTCCCGATTCCGGTTATCTTCGCACTCTTACTGAACCAGGTACAGAGAAGCGGACCGAGACGAATCATCCAGACCATCTCCTACGCACCGTACTTTATGTCAAACGTAGTTGTAGTCAGCCTGATTTCCGTACTGTTTTCCGCAAACGGTCTTGTAAACCACGCAGTTATGGGAGCCGGCGGAAAAGCAATCATGTTCACCAGCCTTCCGGAGTACTTCCGCAAACTCTTCATCGGAAGTAACATCTGGCAGACGATGGGATTCAACGCCATCATCTTCATCGCAGCACTGACCGCAATCAGCCCGGAATATTACGAAGCAGCAACGATGGATGGTGCTTCCAGATTTCAGAAAATCCTTTACATTGATTTACCTCTGATTATGCCGACCATCATCCTGATGCTGATCCTTCAGGTAGGTAACATTATGAACGTGGGATATGAGAAAGCTTATCTGATGCAGAACGGTACCAATACAACCGTCAGTGAGATCATTTCGACATACGTATACAAAGTAGGTCTCCAGACCGCACAGTACAGTTTTGCGACAGCCGTTGGCTTATTTAACTCCGTTGTAAACTTCATTATTCTGGTTATCACAAACGCAGTTGCAAAGAAGACCAGCGATATCAGTATTTTCTAAGAGTCAGGGGGCTTGAAAAATGGCAAATAATAACACTGTGAAAAAGAAAAAAGTAAAAATGAGTACGGGAGACAAGGTCTTTACTGTGATCAATACCGTTATCATGATCCTTGTCTGTATCGCAATTGTATATCCTCTGTATTACGTGCTTCTGGCATCTGTTACAGACCCGGTTGTTGTAAGCTCCGGTAAAATTCTTCTCTATCCGGAAGCGTGGTACACCAACGGATATGAAACCACACTGAAATACCAGCCGCTCTGGACCGGCTATGCAAACACCATCAAATATACCGTATTAGGAACGCTGATTTCCCTGGTCTGCACCATTCCGGCCGGCTATGCACTTTCCAGATACGATATGGTAGGAAGAAAACCGATTATGTTCCTGTTCACCTTCACGATGTTCTTCAGCGGCGGTATGATTCCGATGTACTTAACCGTACAGCAGCTGCACATCTACAACACAACATGGGCTATGGTCCTTCCGGTAGCAGTGTCCGCTTACAACCTGATCGTATGCCGCTCCTTCTTTGAAAGTGGTATTCCGGTCGAGCTTCTCGAAGCAGCAAAAATCGACGGCTGCAGCGATTTTGGATTCTTCTTCAAAATTGCAATTCCGCTGTCGAAAACGATCATCGCAGTTATGTGTCTGTTCTATGCAACCGCAATGTGGAACCAGTTCTTCAACGCACTGATGTTCCTGCAGGATGACAGCAAGATGCCTCTTCAGGTCGTTCTTCGAAACTTGGTACTGATGAACCAGTCCAACCAGATGGGAAGTAGTGCTTCTGAGATGGTAACAAAACAGAAACTGGCTGAGCAGTTAAAATACTGTGTCGTAGTTGTTTCCGCATTCCCGCTTCTGTGCGTATATCCTTTCCTGCAGAAATACTTCGCAAAAGGTGTTACGATCGGTGCAGTCAAGGGCTGATGCAGAACAGAAAATTTATTGTTGCAGAATTCATGGATATAGCAGACATGGTTTATGTGTAGGAATACAAAAATACTAACGTATTTCACTGCCGGAAAAGGCAGCAAAATAAAGGAGGAACAATATGAAGAAAAAAATCGTATCCGTATTACTGGCAAGCCTTATGGTAACCAGCATGCTCGCAGGCTGTGGAAACAGCTCCGGCAGCTCAAGCAGCTCCGGTGCAGGAAGCACAGGAGGAGACACCACCTCTGCATCCGGTACAGAAGCAGGTGACACAGGTCTCACAGCAGAAGAGCAGGAAGCAGTAGATGAGGGAATCATCCAGCTCGACGGTACCCTTCCGATCATCAAAGATCCGGCAAAATTCGAAGAGAAATACGGAAAAATTTCCGCTCTGATCGTAAACTCTGCAGACAGAACTGTAGAAGTAGGCGACCTGGCTATGTGCCAGAAATGGTTCGAGGACACAGGAGTAGAGTTTGACTGGCAGCCGATCCCGCAGGAGAGCGCAACAGAGAAAATCAATCTGATGCTTTCTTCCGGACAGGATCTTCCGGATGTATTCTGGAACTTCGGCGATGGTAAATCCGGAAACACCGTAGTTCAGTACGCAGACCAGGATGTATTCCTTCCGACCGAAGGCCTGATCGAAGAGTATATGCCGAACCTGAAAGCATTCCTCGATGACAATGAGCAGTATCAGCTTGAGATCACCGCTCCGAACGGCCATAAATATGGATTCCCGTACGTAGAGGAAATGAAAGGTCTTGTATTAACACCTGGACCATTCGTGATCAACAAAACATGGCTGGATAAAGTAGGCAAAGAAGTGCCGACAACCGTAGACGAGTGGGTAGACTGCCTGAAAGCAATCCGCGACGGCGGCGATCTGAACGGAAACGGCGAAGACGATGAAATCCCGATGGCAACCTGGTTCGGCGCAACCGATACCTTTGGTTCCTACAACCTGTTCTATCGTTTCACAGGTGCATTCGGATGCGCTGACTCCTACTGCGGAGGAAACTCCTATGCGGATCACTTAAGAATGGTTGACGGAAAAGTTACGTTCACTGCAACAGACGAAGCATTCAAGAAAACAGCAGAATTTTTCAACATGCTGTATGAAGAAGGACTGATCTGGAACGGTTCCTTCGAGGCAGATGAAAGTATGTCATTCAAATCTTCTCTGATCAAAGAGAATGTTGCAAAGATCGGTTCCTTCGGTGTTTGGGGCGATCAGGAAATTACAAACCAGGAAGTACATGATCAGTACGTAGCAGTTCCGAGACTGCAGGGCGAAGACGGTATGACCGGTTTCGAGTGCAACTACTCTGAGCTGCAGGATTCTTCCGATACAGCAATCACAACGACCTGCAAATTCCCGCACGTTGTTGCAAGATTTGTAGATTACATGGTAGGCGATCCGGAAATCTCTGTTACATCTAACTGGGGCGCAATCGGATACAACTATGAGAAAGACGAAGACGGCGTTCTTCGTACACCGCTCGATGAAAACGGAAACTACAAACCTCTGAATCCGGATTATAAGAACTTTGGTGAGGCTCGTGTAAACTCCACAACCTGCCGTGGTTCTATGATCGTTCAGAACGAGTACTATGACACCGTTTGCGGCTACACCTTCGATGCTGTAAAACTTCTCGAGATGCAGAAAGAAAACGGTAAAGATGACATCATGGAAGAGTATGACACCATTCCGCGTGTTCTGATGACCCAGGAAGAGATTCAGCGTCTGGCACAGATTCAGCCGACCGTCTCCGATATCGTTGACCGTTACATCACTACATGGGTAACCGGCGGCGTTGATGATGCAAGCTGGGAGTCCTATAAGACAGAGCTTGAGGGCGCTGGTTTGAGCGAACTGGTTGAGATTTACCAGGGCGCAGTAGATCGAGCAGCTTCTGCAGCAAACTAAAAATCGGGCGAAAAGCGATTACGAAAAAACAGTAACGTAAACGATTTGCAATTAATGTTCTATAACTAAAGAAATTCCAAATGTGGCCATGTTGTATCCCATATAACATGGCCATATTTAAAAAGAAGATTATTTCGTTCTTATTTCTTTTTTGTTGAAGTTCCAAATGGAAAAAGATAAAATAGGAAAAGAGAGAACAGGAAAAGAGGGATCCTATGAGTAAACAGGGAAAAAGAGATTTTAGACCGAACATTCATTTTACACCGGAGAAAAACTGGAACAACGATCCGAACGGACTGATTTATATCGATGGTATCTGGCATCTGTATTATCAGCATAACCCAAATGACGTTGTATGGGGACCGATGCACTGGGGTCATGCAGTATCGAAAGACCTGATTCACTGGGAGCATCTGCCGGTCGCCCTGTACCCGGATGAGATCGGAACGATGTACTCCGGAAGTATGGCATACGATGAAAATAACACCAGCGGATTTGCGAAATACGGTGAGAAACCGATGGTGGCTGTCTACACGGCGCACAATATGGAAACGGGCCTGGAGCAGCAGTGTATTGCATACAGCCTGGATCAGGGAAAGCATTTTGAAAAATATTATGGCAACCCGGTGATCGAAAACCCGGGCACACCGGATTTCCGTGATCCACGCGTCTTCTGGAATGACAAAAAGGACTGCTGGAGCCTTGTTCTGGCATCCGGCGACCACGCAGAGTTTTACGCATCCCAGGATTTGAAAAACTGGAAGAAAACAGGCGAGTTCGGTGTCGGTGTCAATAAAGTGCCGACTGTATGGGAATGCACCGATCTGATCCGTGCTAAAACAGGAAATGAATTTGACGGATTCAAATGGATTCTGATAGTCAGCATGATACATCCGGGAACCGAAGGCCGTGCCAATATACAGTATTTCGTCGGTGATTTTGACGGAGATACCTTCCAGTGCACCGAGATCACAGACGAGCCGCTGTGGATTGATTTCGGATTCGACAATTATGCCGGTGTAACGTATGGAAACTACGACCGTCCGGTTTACCTTGGATGGGGCGTTAATCCGCTCTACGCGAACTTTGTTCCGACCGGTGAGTATTCCGGTCTGATGACACTGCCAAGAGAACTTTCACTTTGTGAGACCGAGGAGGGCTACCGCCTGAAAACAAAACCGTTCGGGATCGATGAGTACCGTGCGGGTGCCTTCCCGATCGGAAATCAGAAGCCGCTGCTGACCGAGAGCTTTGGACTTCTCGTGCAGGGCAATTTCGGAAGAATTGCGCTGAAAAACAGCAGAGGTGAGGAAGTAGTCATCGAGGTAACGGTGGACAGCATCACGGTGGACCGCTCTAAGAGCGGCGACCTTAGTTACTTTGATGATGTAGATCCGAAGCTCTTCAAAAAAGAGGATCTGCTGGTATCTACAACAAAACGTTACATGCGCGGAAATGTCAACATGGAGATTATTTTTGACGTTTCCTATCTGGAGATTTATGCAGATGGTGGTCTGGAGACCGCTTCCGTATGCGTTTACCCGGATGCTCCGTATCAGGTGGTTTCCACAGACGGAGATCTGGAAGTGAAAATGTACACTATTAAAAAATAGGGATGGAACATTTATAAACGGTAACGATGCAGCATGGCAGAATCGAGATGGGACTCTGAAGCGTTACTATAAATAAAAACGACGGATGTCTGCAAAGCCGATGGAAGTGGTTTTGCAGACCGTTGTTTATCTTGGGAGGTTTTACAAAAATGATGAAAAAAAGAGATTACAGACCGAAAATTCACTTTTCACCGGAAGAAGGCTGGATGAACGACCCGAATGGCATGGTTTATGTAGATGGCGTGTACCACTTCTTTTATCAGAAGTACCCGTATGATACCAGCTGGGGACCGATGCACTGGGGGCATGCAACATCCCGCGACCTGATTCACTGGGAGCATCAGCCAATCGCACTTTATCCGGATGAACTTGGATTTATCTTTTCGGGAAGTGCTGTGTATGATACGCAGAATTCTTCTGAGTATGGTACCAATGAAAATCCGCCAATCATTGCTATTTATACCAGCCATCACAAGGACGGTTTGGAACAGCAGAGTATTGCATACAGCAATGATAAGGGCCGGCATTTTGAAAAGTCATATCTGAATCCGGTCATCAAAAACCCGGGAATTTCCGATTTCCGTGACCCGAAAGCGTTCTGGAATCCGGTCAGAAGATGCTGGAGTCTTGTTCTTGCAGCGCAGGACCGTGTCTTCTTCTACGCATCCCAGGATATGAAAAACTGGGAGAAAACTGGAGAATTCGGACCGGAAGGAAACCATGTGAAGGGTGTATGGGAATGCCCGGATCTGTTCCCGATTGAGTATAAAGGAAAAAATGTATGGGTTCTCGTTGTCAGCATGACGAAAGCTTCCGAAGATGACCACTGCAAAATGCAGTATTTCCTGGGTGATTTCGATGGAGAAAAATTCCTCTGCACCTATCCATCCGATGAGCCAAGATGGCTGGATGAAGGCTTCGACAACTATGCAGCCGTTACATTCCAGAATGCGAAAGATGTTCTGCTGATGGGATGGGGTATGAACTGGCAGTATGCAGCGCAGACTCCGACAGAAGGGTACTGTGGACAGGCAACTCTGGCAAGAAAACTGTCCCTGACAGAAGTAGATGGTGCTCTGACCCTTGCGGCTGCTCCGGCCGGACTGGAAAAATTCCGCCACAGCAGCTATCCGATCGAGAATCACACAACGATCCGCACAGAGACCTTTGGACTGAAGGTTTCCGGAAAGGGAGATGCGAAAATTTGTCTGAAAAACTCAGTGGGACAGAAATTGAAGATTTATGTAACTGACACCAAAATCACGGTTGACCGTACCATGGCGGGCTACAAAGAATTCAGTGAGCACTTCATGACGGAAAAATATTCCATCAGCACCGCAGCGAGAAAGAAAGACGGAGCATGGAATCTGGAGCTTGTTTTTGATGTTTCCATTCTGGAACTGTTTGCTGAGGATGGCGTAGATGCTATTTCTACAGTGGTTTATCCGGAGACACCGTACGACCGTATAAGCTGGAAGGGTGATCTTTCTGTTGAACTTTACGAAATTGATGCATAAGGGCTGCGAGAAAGGGGAAAAGCAAAATGGGATACTTTAAAGATGTGACACCGGAATCAGTTGGAATCAGCTCCAAAGGAATTATGAAATTTCTTGACAGGATGGAACAAAATCAAATCGAACTACATAGTTTTATGGTGCTCCGCCATGGACAGTGTGCGGCAAAGGGATGGTGGAAACCATATGATGAAAAATTCCGCCATCCGTTGTATTCGTTCAGCAAATCGTTGACGGCTACGGCGATTGGTTTTGCACAGCAGGAAGGAATCTTATCCGTCGATGAGAAAATTGTCGATATTTTTCCGGAACTGTTGCCGGAACATCCTTCCGAATATCTTAAAAAAATCACCCTGCACCATCTGCTGATCATGGGATGCGGTCACGAGACGGAGATTTCGGACAATTCCGAAAACTGGATCTCTACATTTCTGCATCATCCGGTACTCCATGAGCCGGGAACATTTTATAAATATAATACAGCAGGAACCAACATGCTGGCTGCGGTTCTGCGGAGAAAGACAGGGCAGAATGTGACAGAGTTTCTGAAACCGCGTCTGTTGGAACCACTTGGAATCACTTCTCTGACCTGTGCATTGCTCGGCGACGGAACAGAGCTTGGCGGAGGAGGTATGAAGATGGTGACGGAAGATATGGCAAAATTTACGTATTTTCTGTCCAGACAGGGAGAGTGGGAAGGAAAACAGCTGCTTCGAAAAGAATGGTTCGAACGCGCCTGCCACAAGCAGATTGAGACAGAAGGCGATTCCGAAGGACATGTAAAAGACTGGGCACAGGGCTACGGTTATCAGTGCTGGATGGGACGATATCCTGGCTCTTTCCGCGCGGATGGAGCGTATGGCCAGTTTGGGGTTGTGTTCCCGGATCTTGATTTGATTGTGATTCTGACGTCATCCACAGAGCAGACACAGGAGGAATTGAGCGCACTGCAGGAGGATCTGATTCCCTATGTACAGAAAGAGGCCGGAGAGCTGGCACCATCACCGCTTGCAGAAACTGTAAAAGAGTATACTGCACAGCTTGCTCTTCCACCACGCAGAGGAACGAGAAATCCTTTTATGGAGGAAAAAGTAAGTAAGCATGTGTATGTGTCTGTTCCGGTTCTGAACGACCGGCTGCCGGATTCTGCGGAAGTTCTGATTGGCGGAAGCGGGCTGTTTCAGTTTGAGACGAGTCCGATCCAGGAGATGCGGTTTGCTTTTGGAAGTGATAAGATGTACTGGAAAGTGCTGGAAGGTGGAAAAGAAAAGGAATTTGTCCTTTCTATGCGTAAGGACTTCGCCTACAGTGAAACAGACGGTCATATTTACGCAGGATCAGCTGCATGGCGTACCGTCAATACCCTTGAGATGGAGATCCGGCGGATGGACGGCTTAAGCGGAGGCCGCATGATTGTCAGATTTCAGAAGGAAAATCTACTGTTAGAGGCAGAGGATACGTTGATCAGCGTCGGTGGACTCGGCATTTCACCGCGTCAGGCACTGACGGTTTTCGGAATAAAAGAGTCCTGAACAAAAAGATGAGAAAAACCAAGGAAGAACTATCCAATTGGATAGTTCTTTTTTTCTTCTACCTTTGCTATAATTATACAAAAGGTGAAATTCAAGAAAGAGTGTGGGAAAATATATGGAAAAAGATAGGATAAACGATACAGAAAAAAGTTTTCTGTCCGGAAAAAAACGGATGGATAAATTAAAAGTACTGATGAAATATGCGGGAATCTCTGTCTTTGAGTATTTCCCGGATAGCGATCGAATGGTTCTGTATAATGAGCAACTGGAAGAAGAAAAAGGAATTATGCCATTTCTCGGTCAGCTGGGTCAGATATGTACGATCCATCCGGAAGATGTGCAGAAGATGCGTGAGTTTCTTCTCGGACAGACTCTGGGAACAGTGGAACTGAAGCTTCTGAAAAAGGGTCACTACAAGAGAGTACTTCTGGATGCCTTGCAGAAGGAGGAAGGTGACCAGTCGGTGATCGGTTGCATCAGAGATATCACGGAGATACGGAAAAGAGAAGAACTTCTGGAAGATCAGGCAAGAAGAGATTCCATGACAGGACTGTATAACCATGATACCGGAAAGCTTCTGGTGAACGAGTACCTGCGGGAGAAACGGATGGACGCTTCTGCCGGCCTTCTGATGCTGGATGTGGATCATTTTAAAAATGTAAATGATGTGTATGGTCATCTGTTCGGGGATGAAGTGCTGATTGGATTTTCCGGATTTTTGCAGAGCTTTTTCCGAAAAGAGGATATTCTGATCCGTACCGGTGGAGATGAATTCGTCGTGTTTTTAAAGGAAATCAGCCGGGAAGCACTGGAAAAGAAAGTCAGTGAACTGGTGAAAAGAGTGGGAAAACTGACGTTTTCAAAAAGAGATTTTGTCATGAGCTGCAGTGTTGGAGTCTGTTTTCTGCCGGGAGGTTTGGGCGATTACAGTTACGAACAGCTTCTTGAACATGCAGATCTTGCCTTGTACCGGGCGAAGATTGAGGGAAGAAACCAGTATGCAGTAGGGGAAAAACTGATCCCTTTAGATACCGGAAACAAGGGAGAAACCGCAGTAAAACTGCTGATGGATGAGACCATGGAAAAGCGGGAGTTCGAGATCTATTTCCAGCCGAAGATTTCGTTACATAATTATAAGATTGTGGGAGCAGAGGCTCTGGTGCGCTGGCGAAGACCTGACGGTATCGTGGTGAGACCGGAACATTTTCTTCCGTTTTATGAAAAAAATGGAAAAATCGTGGAACTTGATTTTTATGTATTTGAACAGGTGGCCGCATTTCTGGAAAAAACAAAAAGAAGCGGAATCACACCGGTGCCGGTTTCGGTCAATGTATCGGCGCTGCATGCGGAAGATCCACAGACAACCAGACGGTATCTGGAGATTCTGGAAAAATATAAAGTGGATCCCAGGATGCTGGAGATGGAACTGAAGGAGACGGATACGATCCGGTATGAAAATATCAAAGATCTTCTGCGTTCTCTACAGGAGGCCGGTTTCCATACAGCACTGGATAACTTCGGTGTGGGATCTTCTTTTATTAATCTGATTGCAGATGTCCCGTTAAATGATGTAAAACTGGGACGCGGGTTCATGGAAAAGTGTGAAAAAGATTACCGTGGTATCGGTTTTCTGCGACAGATGATCGGGATGTTGAAAAGCCTCGGTTTCCAGGTTCTCTGTGAAGGCGTGGAATCGGCAAGACAGGTAGAGGTACTGAAAACTTCCGGGTGCGATCATGTACAGGGGAACTGGTTTTCCATGCCGCTGAGTGCAAAAGAATTTGAAAAAATGCTGTTCCTTCCCGGCGAAATATTCTGCCGTTGCAGAAAAAATGAAGAACATAGTACAGGGGGAGAAGCATGATGAGAACAACTGGAGACGTATATCTGTGGCCGGCAGCGGCCGAAAGAAAATTACGGATGGCGTATCAGGCGGGACTTCCTGCTTATCTGTATGGTGTTACCGGCGTGGGGAAAACTTCTCTGATCCGGCATTTTCTCGAGAAAAAAGAATATTTGTATGTCTCTGCACTGAATACGACGCCGGATGATCTGGAGAGTGAAAAAATCACGGCACCGGTGATCGTGCTGGATGATCTTTACGCAATCTCGGATATCCGGCTGAAAGATGCTTATTATCAGAAAATCCAGGAATGGATGGAACGAAATGATCTGTGGGTGGTACTGATCTCCCGTGCCCCATTTCCGGCGTGGCTTTTGTCCCTTCGGATGAAATACTCTTTCGTAATGATCGGGGAAGAAGATTTTTGCCTGACGAGAGAACAGCAGAATGAGTATCTGGAAAGATATGGACTGCAGGTGTCAGAGGAACAGCTGGAAAAAGCATGGGCTGTGGGAAGAGGGAATCCCATGTCCCTGCGGATCTTTGTGATGGAAAACGGGAATCTGGAAGCCACGATGCGTACGGTCTGGACGTACCTGGAGAGTCATGTATATGATCAGTGGGATACAGAACTGCAGGAATTTTTTATGGATATTTCCATTGTCAAAGATTTTACGGTGAGTCTGGCGGCGATGATCACCGGAAACAAACATGTGGAGCATATGCTGGCACAGGGGATGGAAACCGGCAATTTTTTTGCGAAAGTGGGGGAAAAAGACGGTGTCTGGCGTTGCAAGGATGCCATGCGCTGGTCTATGGAACAGCGGCTGCATAAAAAACGCTCTCCGGAACAGATCAGCCGTCTGTATTATAACGCAGGTCTGTATTATGAGATGGAGGGCGAGATTGCCAAAGCACTGGAAATGTACAAGGTATACGATGATACAGACAGTATCTTCCGGCTGCTGGTGGCGAATGCCAGGGAAAATGCAGCTATCGGTAATTATTATGAACTGCGAAATTATTATCTGGAACTTCCGGAGGATCTGATCCGGGAGAATCCGGTACTTATGATGGGAATGAGCCTGTTGCAGTCGATTCTTATGAATGTGGATGAAAGTGAGCGCTGGTATCATGAACTGGAAGAATATCAGAAACGGGCAGAGGGAAGTGATGCACGGGAAGCCAGAGGAAGGCTGATCACGTTGGATATTTCCCTTCCCCATCGTGGCATCAGCGGAATGACGGATCTGTTGCGGGCGGCAGGTGTCCTGATCACCGACCAGAAAATACACATCCCGGAACTCTCTGTAACCAGCAATCTGCCCTCGATGATGAATGGAGGAAAAGACTTCTGCGAGTGGAGCCGCAAGGACAGAGAACTGGCCGTAAGCCTTGGAAAGATCATAGAATTTGTGCTTGGAAAGTATGGAAAAGGGCTGGTTCCGCTGGCACTGGCAGAAAGCTATCTGGAAAAAGGACAGGATGATTATGAGGTGATGGCACTGATCCAGAAAGGGCGGATGCAGGCGGAAAGTGGAGGAAAAATCGAACAGGTCTTCGTAGCAAACGGACTCCTTTGCTGGATGTATCTGATTCGTCAGGATCTGGAAGAGGCGCTTCATGTGATGCAGACTTTTCGGGAACGATGTAAAAAAGAAGCACCGAAGCTGATTGCGAACATAGATACATTTTTGTGCCGGCTGCATCTGTATCGGGGAGATACAGCGGAGATCCTGGCGTGGCTTGAGAGCGCACCGGATGAAAACAGAGAGTTCTATATTCTGGAACGATTCCGATATGTAACAAAGGTGCGTGTCTATCTGCAACAGGGAAAATACGAGGCAGCATATAATTTGTTACAGCAGCTGCTCTACTATGCAAAAGAGATGGAACGGACATATATCCGGATAGAAAGTACGTTACTTCTGGCAGTGACCTGTTATAAGATGGATCGGAAAGAGTGGAAGAATCTGTTGCAGGAGGCTGTCAGCGAAGCTGAATCCTATCATTTTGTTAGGATACTGACAAAAGAGGCTGGTCTGTGGCTGCCCCTTCTGAAAAAAAGCAGGGAAGAGATACACTGGACCGATCCACACTTTCACAGACAGGTGCTGGAAGAAGGAAAAAGAATGGCGCAGATGTACCCTGGATATCTCAGAACAAAAGCGGAGGGAGAAGTCACACTTTCCGATACCGCACGGAAGATTCTGCGGATGCAGGCAGAGGGAGATTCCATGAACAAGATAGCCGGACAGTTGGGGCTGGCGGAAGTGACGGTGAAGTATCATTGTCGGGAAACCTACCGGAAACTCGGTGTGAACGGAAAAGCAGCGGCGGTGAATGAAGCAAGAAAACGAAAACTGATCTAGAGTGTGTGTGAAAAATCATGCACTTCATGGCCTGCCCTTGCATATTTTGTGCTTTTCTTTTATAATAAAACCCATGCGACATGGTACGGGAAACAATTGTTATACCGATATCCCGTGGCAAAATATCTCGCAGGATCCGATACAAACAACATCAGCGGATCCGGAAAGCAAAGGAGAAAATATTATGGCACAGAACGTACTGGCAGTGGTAGCCGGACACCAGATCACCGAAGAAGAACTGCAGGCATTTATCGGACACCTGCCGAAGGAGCAGCAGGCATATGCATCCAATCCACAGTTTAAAGAACACTGCAAAGAACAGCTGATCACTTTCCATGCACTGGCAAAATGCGGAGAAGATGAGAAGCTTGATGAGACTGAAGAATACAAAAAAGGAATGGAAAATGCAAGACAGGATATCCTGGTACAGATGGTATTAAAAGAGACTATCGAGAGTGTCAGTGTATCTGATGAGGAAGTGAAAGATTACTATGAACAGAACAAAGCACAGTTTGTAAAAGGAGCTACGGTAAATGCAAAGCATATCCTGACCGATTCCGAAGAGAAATGTGCAGCTATTCTGGAATCCATCGTGAACGGGGAAAAGACTTTTGAAGAAGCGGCAAAAGAATCTTCCACCTGTCCATCCGGTGCACAGGGCGGTGACCTGGGTGAATTCGGAAAAGGCCAGATGGTGAAAGAATTCGAAGACGCAGCCTTCCAGGCAGAACCGGGACATGTGGTAGGTCCGGTAAAAACTCAGTTTGGTTATCATCTGATCAAGGTTGAGAAGAAAAACGAAGCCAAAGAAGCCGGATTTGCTGAAGTAAAGGATCCGATCCGTGCAGAACTTCTGAAGAGAAAACAGGACCAGGCATACCTGGCGAAAGTGAAAGAACTGAAAGAGAAATATGTACAGAAATAATCTGATAAATTTCAGTCTGCAGAAAGATTCGTCAACCTGTAAAAAAAGCGTTCTATGAAGAAAGAAAATTGTTATATTTTCATTATTTCTTTTTCATAAATGTATAGTATAATAAGACAGATGATGTCAGAACAACAGAAAAAAGGGCAGGGAAGAAAGACGAATGAAGAGTAAAAAAAAGTCAAAAAAAATATATATCATCCTGTTGGTTGTCTGCCTGCTTGTTATGGCGGGACTGGTAGCAGGATTGTTTGGTTATGCACACTATATGGGAACAAAAACCATGGGAAGCCGGATCAAGATTTTTGGAGAGGATGTATCCGGACGCAGTGTGGAAGAGACGGCAGGGATGCTGGCAGATGATTTTAAGAAAGTACCGGTTACTTTTCAGGAAAACGGGGAAACGGATTATCAGACCACACTCGGTGATCTTGGTTACAGCATCAACGAAAAACAGCTGAAACAGGATCTGGAAACACTGAGAGACAAACGCTGGAAAGAAGGCGGTTTCTTCCCGAAACAGGAAGGTCTTACGGTAGCTTATCAGGTAGAAAGAAACGATGAGACATTTTCTGCGGCACTGACGGAGGAACACTTTCAGCTTTCCACAGACCGTGTGGATTCAACCGATGCATACGTGGAATATAACAGCGACCAGAGTGCTTATGTGATAGTCCCGGAGACACTGGGTAATCATATGGATCAGGCAGCTGTGGAAGCATATGTGGAGGAACAGATCCGCCCGCAGATTGAAGGGGATTTTCCGAAAACAGGACTGAACGTGGAAATTACATCAGATCTCTATCGGAAAGCAGCTGTTACACAGGATGCTCAGGAATTACAGGAAAAAGTAACCACGTTAAATGCTGCTTTGCAAAAGTACAAAGGAGTTTCCGTAACGTATACATTCGGAAAAGAAACTCAGGTTCTGGACAATGCGTCTATTTGTTCCTGGCTGGTGATTTCCGATGAAAGTGTATCCGTTGATACCGCACAGGCGCAGGAGTATATCAAGAATCTTGCCACAAAATACAATACTATCTACCGGCCACGTTCCTTCACGACTACAGGCGGTGAAGCGATCACCATCGAAGGTAATGAATATGGTTACCGGGTTGACCAGGAAAGAGAACTGACACAGCTTCTGGCAGATATTGATGGTGGGGCAGCTGTGACGAGAGAACCGGTATACAGTAAATCGGGCTATTCCAGAAATGGAACGGATGACCTGAACGGAAGTTACATAGAAGTCAGTCTGGAACAGCAGCACCTGTGGCTGTACAAGAATGGGGCACTGGTGACAGAGACTGATATCGTCAGTGGTCTTCCGGTAGAAGGAAGAGAAACATACCGTGGGGCATGGCCGATTGCATACAAAGCAAGTCCGTTTACCTTAAGCAGTGATGTGTATGGATATGATACCACGGTTACCTACTGGATGCCGTTTGTTTACGGACAGGGACTTCACGATGCCAGCTGGCAGACAAGCTTTGGCGGAGACACCTATAAAACCAAAGGAAGTCACGGCTGCATCAATCTGCCGCCGGATCAGGCGAAGATTATCTATGAGACAATCGATAAAGGATATCCGATCCTGCTGTACTGATGTGTAGTGACAGAATTATATGATACCAGGGTCAAAAGGTCAGAAAGCTGATGCAAGCTTGCTTGCAAGAGGATTTTTGACCTCTTGACCCGCCAAAAACATGAGTAAGTAGCCATTTTTCAAAGAAAAATGAGCGGATTACGAATGTTTTTGAGGATTGCGAGAGTGCAAAGCACGTAGCAATCTGGTATCAAAGGGGTCAAAATACCTTTTGACCCCAACATCATTATGTATAAAAAGTATAAAAAAGAACAGGCGGGGATTGTTTTTGGACAATTTCCACCTGTTCTTTTTTGCATATATATCAATAATTGGTCCGGAGGACCAGTTTTGATGCCGGCAGCAACCATCAGATGCTACACAGTGTCATCAGATGTTCCAGTGAAAACACCTCTTCCTGATCCAGCAGTTCTTCCAGCGTATTCAGGTTCTGATCCGAGTGTTCCAGTTCCCGGGAGAATCGGTAGCAGACGGACACCAGCTCCCCGGGTTCCGGCTTTTCCCGTTTCCGGGCATAGAGTCCCAGCACCATCTCTTCGATGAAGAGTGTACAGATCACCGCCATTTTTCCTTTGGCAAAGATTTTTTCATCATACACAGCACCACAGAAATATGTATACAGCCAGTATACCAGCACCTGTTCTTTCTGTACCTGCCATTCTGGGAAAGTATCCTGAAAATCAAGGAGAAGTTCCATATAGGATGTTTCTTCCGGACAGGTGTGATACAAAGAAATCAGTGTATCCTTTAAAAAACCGGTCCAGTCCGGTGAGAGAACTTCCAGTTTCGGAACGATGGTTTTCCAGATCTGTTTCATCAGATCGATCCGATCCATATCCGGAAAACACCGACCGGAAATCTTCTTTCGAAAAGCAGAAGAGAAACCGGACTGTTCATGTCGTGCGCGGATCGTTTCCCAGGAAAAAAGTTCCTGTTTATTCACTGCCAGCTGGAAATCATGGGTGCATACCAGAAGTTTTGCCATCCGATATCGTACCGGAACACTGCGATCCTGAAGCGCAGTGAGCAGATAATCTCTCGTATCCATCAGCGCGCTGAACAGAAAGTAATCAAAATCTTCATAGGTTTCTTCGGCAGTTTCTTTTTCAAAGGTTCGAAAAGTAACCGGGTCTTTTTGGGAGAGGATGATCCGTGCTGCTTCCGGACAGGAGAGGGACAGGGATATTTCCCGCATACCCTCGAATTCTTCGATGTGCCGTGGATATCTGCGGCAGGTATCACAGAGCATCCCGGATCCCGCTTCTATATACATATCACAGAGATTTTCTTCATTTAAAAATGCACAGCGATGCCCGTACTGGCGGAAGGCATGTTCTTTCCAGTTGATATCGTTATGCAGCCGATTCCGGAAAGATCCCTGAAAATGGTGGTATTTGCTCAGGCTTTTGTCATCGATCATGATCTGCCATCCCGCACAGCAGGTATCCGGACAGGCATCTGCGATACAGGAAAACTTTTTATAATAAGAAGGAAATGTAATTTGCATAAAATAAATAAACTCCTTTGAGATATGATTGGTGTTACGGATTATTATTAAATCCGATAAATATTGTAGCACAGATTTTATCGATTGTAAAAAGCCTTTGGCTGCGGTACAATAAAATCATTGAGTAAAAAACAAAGGAAAAATAAATTATGAATAAGATACAGATTATTGTAAATAACGGTGCCGGTACCGGAAGTGCAGTGGCGGTATGGAAGGAAACAAAAGAATATTTACAGGAAAATGGAATATCATATAATGCATATCTGACCCGTTATGAAAAACATGCAGTGAAGCTGGCCGGACAGATCTGTGGAAAGATTCTGGAAGGACCCATCTATCTGCTGGTGGTAGGGGGAGATGGAACTATCAATGAAGTGCTGAATGGCATTACGGATTTTGACCGTGTCCGCCTTGGCGTGATTCCTACAGGATCCGGCAACGATTTTGCCAGAAATCTCGGAATCCTTCGGGATACCAGAGAAGATCTGCGGGAAATCACAGCCTGTATCGGCCAGGAACAAAACGGAGAAAAACTGCAGCGGATCGATCTTGGGAAAGTAAGCTGGGAAGGGTGCGAGAAGCCAAGAATCTTCGGTATCAGTGCAGGTGCCGGTCTGGATGCGATTGTATGTAAGAAGGCGTTGCATTCAAAGTTGAAAAAGATCCTGAACAGATTTCACTTGGGTAAGCTGACGTATCTGATGCTGACAGTTCAGACTCTGTTTTCCATGAGAACCTTTCAGGCGAATGTAACGACAGACGGGGAAACAGAGAGTTATGAAAATATGATCTTTGCTGCCGCCATGAATCTGAGGGCAGAAGGCGGCGGGGTTCCGATGGCACCGGAAAGTGTACCGGATGATGGAAAGATTTCTCTGAGCAGTGCGTCCGGAATACCAAAATGGAAAACATTTTTCCTGCTTCCGCTGCTGGCAATGGGAAAACAGGGAAGAATCCGTGGATTTGATGTGAAAGACGGATCTGAGATCGTGATGGAACTGGATCAGCCGGTGGTACTGCATGCGGATGGAGAATATTGCGGGGATGTGCAGCATATTTGCTTTCAGTGTATGAAAAATACGTTGTGGCTATTACACACATGTGCGGAAAAATAATAGTAAGATGACGGGGGAGAACGAAAAATGGATAAGATAATGATGTGGGTGATGGCAATCTGTGCCCTGATCGGCGGCGTGGATCAGCTTTCGGGAAATAAGTTTGGTCTGGGCAGACGATTCGAGGATGGGTTTCAACTTCTCGGACCGACGGCGCTTTCTATGGCTGGGTTGATCTGTATAACACCGTTACTTTCACTGGGGCTGGAACATACGATTGTTCCGCTTTACAGGATCCTTCATCTTGATCCGGGGATGCTGGGTGGTGTGCTGGCTATTGATATGGGCGGCTATCAGCTTTGTAAAGAACTGGCACAGGATCCGGCAATCGGCCGGTACGGTGGGATTATCGTGGGAGCAACCCTTGGATGCACCATTACTTTTACGATCCCTGTTGGAATGGGAATGTTGGGAGAACGGGAAAAACCATTGTTCGCCAAAGGAATTCTTGCAGGCTTATGTGTGCTTCCTGTGGGAATCCTGACAGGTGGTCTGATGTGCGGTGTTTCTTTGGGAAAACTGCTTTTTCAGAGCATTCCGGTTCTGGTTCTTGCGGTTCTTCTGGTTTTTGGAATTTCCCGGTTTCCGGACGGAATGATCCATGGGTTTCGGGTATTTGCAACGGTGATCCGCAGTGCGGGTACTATAGGAATTGCGCTTGGAGCATTTTCTTATATGACGGGTCTGCAGCTGCTTCCCGGCCTGACTCCTCTGGATGAGGCACTGAAGGTGGTTTCCTCAATCGGAATCGTTCTCCTTGGCAGTCTGCCATTTGCGGAAATTTTGCAGAGGATGTTAAAGAATCCGCTGGAATGGATCGGAGAAAAAATCGGTCTTGGAAGGAACGGTACGGCAGGATTGCTGGTGGGAATAGTAAGCGCACTGCCGGTAATCGCAGATATGAAGCGGATGAACGAAAGAGAAATCGTCATGAATGCAGCCCTTCTGGTATGTGGCACATCTATGGTGGCGGCACATCTGGGATTTGTTCTCGGTGTGGATGCTCCGGCGACAGGAGCACTTCTGGCAGGAAAACTGACTGGAGGGATCGCCGGAGTCTGGATGGCATGGAGGATCATGAAATAAAAGATTACTGTCCACTCCGTGCCCAGCAACAATAAAAGATTCTGTTAATTTTTTTGTGCAATCTTTTGCTTGTCAAATATAAGAAGCTTTTGTATAATAAAAACGATTGCGAGCAGAAAGAACAGAAAGGAAAGGATATGAAAGGTTTGTATGATATCCACACACATATTATTCCTCATGTGGATGATGGTGCGGATACGATTGAAATCACAAAAAAGATCCTTCAGATGGAATATAACGATGGAGTGCAGACGATTTTCGCAACTTCGCATTTTCGAAGAAGGATGTTTGAGACACCGATGGAAAAGATTAGGCAACAGTATCTTCAGGTTCAGCAGGTAGCAAAAGAGATTGCACCGGATCTCAGGCTCATTCTGGGATGCGAGTTTCACGCCAATCTGGATATGGTAGAAACTCTGAATGCGGGGAAAAGACCAACCATGGGAGATACGCGGTTTGTACTGACAGAATTTTCCGAAGCACATGATTTTCGTTTTATTCAGGAAAGATGTTATGAGCTGATCAGCAACGGATATGAACCGATCATTGCACATGCAGAACGCTATCCGGTTATCAGAAAGAATCTGGAACATCTCGAACAACTGGTGGATATGGGCGCATACATACAGATGAATGCGGACAGTATCAGCGGTGTGGAAGGCTGGGGTATGAAGAGATTCTGTAAAAAGGTTATGAAGCAGAACCTGCTGCATTTTGTAGGCAGTGATGCACATAATACAGGGGACAGAAAACCCCAGATGGGCCGTTGTGCCCAATATATGGAGAAGACTATGGGACGGGAGTATGCAGATAAGATTCTGATCAGAAATCCCCGTGAGATCATAGAGGAAGGAAGATAGGAGAAAGAATATGGAACAAAATCAGATGAACAACGATGAGATTGAGATCGATCTGAGGGAGATTTTCTCTGTACTGCTGAGTCACCTGGGAATCATTATCCTGTCCGGGCTTGTCCTGGGTCTGGTGGCAATCGTAGGAACGAAAGTATTTATCACCCCTCAGTATCAGTCCGTAACCAAGATGTATGTGCTGGCAAAACAGAACAACGATACACTGACCAGCGCAGATATGCAGACCAGTACCCTGCTGACAAAAGACTATGCAGAGATGATCCAGAGCCGTACTGTTACGGAAGCGGTCATTGCACAGCTTGGTCTGGATATGACACATGAACAGCTGGTAAAAAAGATTTCCGTATCCAATACGACAGATACACGTATCATTACCATCAGTGTACTGGATAAGGATCCTTATATGGCAAGAGATATTGCCAATGCAGTGCGTGATACAGCTGCAGAACATATCAAAAATGTTATGAATTCCGAAGCAGTTAACGTTGTAGATGAGGCCAATATCCCGGCTGAAAAATACAGTCCGAGTGTTTCAAAGAATGGTCTGATCGGTGGTGTCCTGGGATGTATGATCGCAGTTGCCATTATCCTGATCCGCTTTATTATGAATGATACCATTCAGACAGCAGAGGATGTAGAACGTTATCTGCAGCTTAGTACTCTGGGAACCATTCCTCTGTTACAGACGGATAAAAAGAAGAAAAAACGTGCGAAAAAACATAAAAGGAGATAAAAAGCTGTGGAAAATGTAGAAATTAAAGTGCAGGAGATGGACTACAGCGGAACAGAAGCCTATAAGTCTCTCCGTACCAATCTCCAGTTTTGTGGAGAAGATAAAAAAGTGATCGCAGTAACAAGCTGTACACCAAATGAAGGAAAAAGCAGTGTGACCATGAATCTGGCAGTTTCCATGGCAGAAGCAGGAAAGAAAGTGATCCTGATCGATGCGGATATGCGAAAATCTGTTCTGATGGGAAGAACAAAAGTGAGAAGTTCTGTAAAAGGACTGACTCACTATCTTTCCAAACAGGCACCTCTGATCGATGTGATCTGCTCCACCAATGTAAAGAATCTGAGTATTATATTTGCCGGACCGGTTCCGCCAAATCCTGCAGAACTGCTGGGAAGCCGTCATTTTAAAGCGATGCTGGATTCCCTCAAAAAAGTATATGATTACATATTGATCGATACCCCGCCTCTGGGAAGCGTTATCGACAGCGCGATTATCGCGGAAGAATGTGATGGTGCGATGATCGTCATCGAATCCGGTGTGATCAGTTATCGGTTTGCACAGGACGTAAAGCAGCAGCTGGAAAAGAGTAACTGTCCGATCCTTGGTGTTGTTCTGAATAAAGTAGATATGTCCAGACAGGGCTACTACGGTAAATATTATGGCAAATACTATGGAAAATATGGGAAATACGGCAAGTATGGACATGAAGATTAAACAGAGGAAGGCGTGGAAAAAGAAATGAAAAAAGGTATCATAGCAATTATGGTGATTCTGTGTCTTGGACTGATGGGCTTTGTGGGCTTTATGAAGTTTTCGGAAGACAATACGCCGCCGGAGATCCAGTTCCAGGATAACAAAATCGTGTATACAGCAGGTGACAGCTATGACGGACTTCTGGACGGAGTGACAGCGACAGATAATAAAGATGGTGATGTGACAGAAAGCCTGGTAGTTGAGAGCGTATATCCCAACGAAGACGGACAGACTGCTACGATTGTATATGTTGCAAGAGACTCCCGCAACAATGTGGGAAAAGCAAATAAAGTAGTAACGTATCGTGCGGCTGCAGATGACCAGGCAGCAACATCAGATGCCACAGAGAAAACGGCAACAGATGAGAGTGCAGATGCACAGCCTTCTGCAACACCGGAAGCGACAGATACGCCAACTCCGACTCCGTCAGTGACACCGGATGCCGGATCTGACACGGAGGAGGCAAGCGCTGACACAACATCAGAAGATGACAGTGAGGAAGACGATTCCACAGATGATCTTTCGGCGGAAGCTCCGAGGATCAAACTGTCAACAAACCGTGTGACGATCAAAAAAGGAGAGTCGATTAACCGTATCTCTTATGTGGAAAGTGTAACGGATGATAAGGACAGCAAAGAAACTCTGTACAAACGGATCGAGATTTCCGGAGACACATTCGATAATGACACTCCAGGCACTTATGAGCAGACGTATTACATCGTTGATACGGACGGAAACCGTTCCAACGAAGCAAAACTGACAATCGTGGTTCAGTAACGGAACTGTTGCGATGCGACAGTACAAATGAGGAAAAATTATGAAAAAACATTCATCAAAGAAAAAAGCTCTGCTGATTGCTCTTGCAGTGATCGTAGTTCTGATCCTGGGTGCGGTCGGAGCTGTTTACGGAGTTACTCATGGATTCTACAGATCCAGTAATTACACATCGGATAAAGATGCGATGAAAGACTTTACAAACGTAGGGGAAGATACAACTGCTGAAGATGAAGTGAATCCGGAAGATGCAACCGGAGAAGTTTTATCGGACGAAGAACAACAGGAACTGGATGCAAAACTGGCCGAGTTTGCCGATTCAGAACCGGTTACAAATGACGGAAATGTATATAACGTTTTGCTGGTAGGGGTTGACCGCCGTGACATGTCCTGGGCAGGAAACTCAGACAGTATGATCCTGATGTCTCTGAATTATGAGAAAAAGCAGATCAGCATGATTTCTCTGATGCGTGATACCTATGTGAATATTCCCGGTATCGGTATGAGAAAACTGAATGCAGCCCATGCCAATGGTGCCGGTCCGCTGCTTCTGGAAACAGTGACACAGAACTACAAGGTTCAGGTGGATCGTTATGTATCTGTTGATTTTAACAGCATGATCGATATCATTGACAAGCTGGGTGGTGTGGAACTGACACTTTCCGATGATGAAGTGAGAGTTGCCAATAATTACATCACAGAGATGTGTAATCTGAGAAAGTTGGATCCAAACAGCTATTACTTTATAAAAGGTGGGACAAAGACCTGCTCCGGTATACAGGCAGTAGCCTATGCGCGTATCCGCTATGTCGGTAATGCCGATTATCAGCGTACCGAACGTCAGAGAACCGTTCTGACCAAGATGATGGAAAAGATCAAGGATATGAGCCTTCCGGAACTGTACAGTTTTGCTGAAGATGTCCTTCCGCTGGTAACTCATAACATCCCGGAAGATGAGATGTGGTCTCTGCTTGCGAAGTCTCCATCCCTGTTACAGTACAAACTGGTAAAAGACCGTATTCCATATGATAATATGTATAAAGTTATCTATGTGAAGAAACAGGATATGCTTGTTCCGGACTGGGAACAGACCATTGCAAAATTAAAAGAAACATTATATTAAAGATTAAAATCGGGTGGTATCAGAATCGGGAAAGATTCTGGTACCGCTTTTTGTTTGCGTTGCATAACGAGTCAAAGCCCGTTCCGGTATGTTCCGAAAGAAATACAATGTTTTCCGGAAATTTTTGTTGCTATTTAAGAAAATGATGGTATAGTAGAAAAGAACGTTATTCCTGTGTGAAAACGCATCAACCATTTTGATAATATTTTTAAAAACTTGGAAACGATGATGGTGCTGACCATTTACAGGCGGCAACTATGCGGAGGGTCCATGAAATCTTATCCGAAGCTGTATGAATATGCAGATGTTATACAGCTGTCTGTTTGTATGTCTGTTTTTCCACAGGTATCTGATGTTCAGTTTTATTCCCAATATTCTATAATTTAATGAGCCGAGAGACAGGGAACGTATAGCTGTATTTTATGGTGGTATGCCGTTTCATCGGACGGAAGAGGAGAAAAAAGAAACTATGAACAACACACATGCATCACGGACACGGTATCTGGTGGAACTGGCACTGATGGTGACCATTATTTTCGTTATGGCATTTACCCCGCTGGGATATTTCCGGACACTTGGATTATCTATTACGTTTCTGACGGTACCGGTAGCAGTTGGGGCGATGATTCTCGGACCAGTGGGCGGTGCGATCTGCGGACTGGCATTCGGTATCACCAGTTTTATGCAGTGCTTCGGTATGGGTGCTTTCGGAACCATGTTATTCAGCATCAATCCGCTGGGAACCGCAGTGGTATGTATCGTTCCGAGACTCCTGGAAGGATGGATCACAGGACTGATTTTTAAAGCGGTCCGCGGAAAAATGAAAAATGGTGCCTATCTGGTGGCGAGTCTTGCCTGCCCGCTTTTGAACACGCTGTTTTTTATGAGTGCGCTTGTGCTGATTTTTTATCATACAGATTATATCCAGGGATTTGTGACATCTCTGGGAGTGAGTAACCCGTTTACCTTTGTCGTGGCATTCGTTGGTGTACAGGGACTGATCGAGGCGATCGTCTGCTTTATCCTGGCAGGAGCAATCTCAAGAGCACTGAGTGCGGCATTACACAGAATCTAAGCAATAATCTGAGGATACAAAAAAAGAACATTTTACATGATAAGAAGCATGCCGGAAGATTTCGGGAAGAAAGTCCGGCATGCTTCTTGTATCAGGATTTCTATTTATCAGGAGAGTGAGAGTAATGAAGGGAATACGTGAAATAGCAATAACGGATATGCCGGAGGTTTCCATCGGTAATGTCCAGAGTGACGAGGCAAAAACCGGTGTGACTGTACTTTTATTTGATAAGAAGGGTGCGGTTGTCGGAGTGGATATCAGTGGTGGAGGACCGGCATCCAGGGAAACTCCGCTGACTTCTCCGGTTACAGCGGATAACCCGATCAACGCGATCGTTTTATCCGGCGGATCCGCCTATGGACTGGCAGCAGCAGACGGTGTGATGCGTTGCCTGGAAGACCACGGAATCGGGTTTGAGACAGGCTATGCCAGGGTTCCGCTGGTGTGCCAGTCCTGTATCTATGACCTGGGTTACGGAAGTGCCACTGTCCGACCGGACAGTGCAATGGGATATGCGGCCTGCGAGAAAGCGCTGGCAGGCGGCAATCCTTCCTGCGGCAGTGTGGGCGCCGGAACCGGTGCTACAGTAGGTAAGATCTGTGGCATGGAGCGTGCGATGAAATCCGGTCTCGGTATGTATGCCGTAGAGCTGGGAGAACTTCGGATGGCAGCTGTTGTAGTGGTCAATGCACTGGGGGATATCTTTGATCCATCCACCGGAAAAAAGATCGCCGGACTTCTTACGGCAGATGGAACGTCTTTTGGTGACAGTTGCGAAGAACTCTGGAAGATGGGGAGGAGAGAGAATCTCTTTACCGGCAATACAACGATCGGAGCAGTGTTCACTAACGGAAAGTTCAATAAAGCACAGATGAATAAGATCGCATCCATGACCAGAAATGCCTATGCACGGTGCATCAACCCTGTAGGAACCATGGCAGACGGCGACAGTATCTACGCGGCATCCGCAGGAGATGTGGAAGCGGATCTGAATGTGGCGGGAACCCTGGCAGCATATGTGATGGAACGGGCGATTGTGGCAGCGATCCGGTAA
>ERZ857969.1422-NODE-1422-length-33025-cov-4.564331_pt1 | contig 33025 bp, 20 predicted proteins | sample MGYA00519864_ERZ857969 | MGnify/ENA primary metagenome ERZ857969 (study PRJEB31778, sample SAMEA3449382) | human gut metagenome | biome: human gut; feature: human-associated habitat; material: faeces | place: United Kingdom | collected 2010/2012 ... | reverse complement strand
TTGAATGATTTTTTCCCTGTCGTTAAAGTTCATTTTCATCAGCTCCAAATTCTGTCGTTTGAAAATTCTTTATTCCATTCGTCGGTAGGCTCAAAGTAACTGGGTATTTGCGGGTTTATATGCTCCCTTATAACCTCCTCGTTAAGCTCGTCAAAGCCTATGCCGGGCTTTTCGGGCACCTTAATAAAGCCGTTTTCAAATATTGGGTTGTTAATACCCGTTACCATATCCGCCCACCACGGAACATCTACCGAGTGGAACTCAAGCGCCAGCACATTGTGCATTGCCGCCGCAGTATGCACCGCCGCTAAGCAGGCAACGGGGCTTTCCGCCATATGCACGGCAACCGCCACGCCGTTTTCATCTGCAATATCCGCAATCTTTTTAAGCTCCAAAGCACCGCCGCAGGTTAAAATATCGGGGTGAATAACAGACACTCCGCCCGCTTTAATAAGGGTTTCAAAGCCCTCCTTTAAGTATATATCCTCGCCCGTTGCAATCGGAATAGTCGTGCTGTTTTTAAGGCGTACATACTGGTCTGTATACATCCACGGCACCATATCCTCAAGCCAGGCAAGGTTGTAAGGCTCCATACGGCGCGCAAACCTTATGCAATCCTCCACGCAAACGTGACCGAAATGGTCAATTGCCAGCGGCACCTCGTAGCCTATAACCTCTCTTACCTCTTTAACATAATTTTCAAGGTAGCAGAGTCCCTTTTCGGTAAGGTGAATACCCGTAAACGGGTGCGCGGTTGTTACTATCGAGTAGCTTTTCTGCGCCTTTACCATATCCGCCGTAACGGAGCCGCCCTGAACGTTTAAAATATGCGGCGCATATTTTTTCATATCGTCTATAAAGCCGAGCGGCGCGTTTATAGTTCCGGGTTCATCCAATAAAAGCCCTATGCCTAAATCCATTTTAAGAAATGTAAAGCCCATTTCCATACGCTTTTTTAAGGCAAGTCCCATATCGTGACCTGTATGCTTGCCGTCAACGTCGGTATCGCAGTATACCCTCACCTCGTCACGGAATTTGCCGCCCAAAAGCTGATACATCGGCACGCCGTAAGCCTTGCCCGCTAAATCCCACAGTGCGATTTCTATGCCCGAAACGCCGCCGCCCTGACGGGAAGGACCGCCGAACTGCTTTATTTTGCGGAAAATTCTGTCCACATTGCAGGGGTTTTCACCCAAAATGCGGCTTTTAAGCATAAGCGCATAGGTTTTTGAGGAAGCGTCGCGCACCTCGCCGTAGCCCGTAATACCCTGATTGGTCATTATTTTAAGTATGGTGCAGCGCTTGGGCGCGCCGTCTATATCCACAAAGCGCATATCTGTAATTTTAAGGTCTGTCGGGTTTGAGTATGTATTTATCATTTTTACCTCCGAATATTTTAGTAATTCTATTTTATCCGCCCGCGCCCGAATTATCATCAACTATATTATTATATTTGCAAACTATATTACGATTTAAGCACAAACTGCCGCGTCGTGCAAAGCCGATAAAAAAGTCCCCCTCATTAGAGGGGGACGCAATTTTTACTGTTTGCAAATAAATCAGCAAACCTCGGCAATATCAAAAATCTTGCCGGGCAGCTCTTCCTTATCGGCTGAAACGGTGAATATAAATTCAACGTCCGAAATAGCGGAAACTCTTTCAAGGAAAGCCGCTAATTTATCAAAATCACGCTCGCCGATTCTAAGGGTTGCGTCGCCGAAAATGTGCGTAACGTCGTTATTGCCCGCCTTAATTCCGGCTACCATACCGTAGTATTCGCCGTAGCCCGAAATGCCGTAGCTTTCAGCGTCAATAAGACGCGCCTTGTGTGTTACTGAATATGTCAGGGTATCGCCTTTTTCAATGCATACAACGTTGCCGAGGCTTTGTTCCGCAGCGGCATTTACCATATCCACTAATTTTTTGGTTTTACCCGAGCCCTTTTTTCCGATAATGAGTTTAATCATTTATACCAACTCCTTTTATATTTAACTGCCTGCGGCAGCTTTTTTACCCGTTAAGGCGCGCCTCAAGCTCCGCCTTCTGCGCTTCGTAGCCCGGCTTGCCGAGCAGCGCGAACATATTTTTCTTATAGCTTTCAACACCCGGTTGATCAAACGGATTAACGCCGAGCATATAGCCCGAAATTGCGCATGCCTTTTCAAAGAAGTAAATAAGCCTGCCGAGGTTTTCTTCATCCGGTCTATCAACGTTTATAACAAGATTCGGCACGCCGCCGTCGGTATGCGCCAAAACCGTGCCCTCAAACGCCTTTGAGTTTACATAGGACATAGTTTTGCCGGCAAGGAAATTAAGACCGTCGCCGTTATCAGCGTCCTTTTCAATCACAACGTCCTTATCGCTTTCGCCGAAGGTTACAACCGTTTCAAACATTAAGCGGCTGCCGTCCTGTACGAACTGACCCATTGAGTGAAGGTCGGTTGAGAACGTAACCGAAGCCGGGAAAAGACCCTTGTTATCCTTACCCTCGCTCTCGCCGAAAAGCTGTTTGAACCACTCCGCCATCATAGTAAAGCGGGGCTCGTAGCTTACAAGCAGCTCTACCGATTTACCCTTGCGGTAAAATGCATTGCGGAGAGCAGCGTATAAATAGCAGTCGTTTTTATACATATCGGGCTCGTTATAATCCTTCATAGCCGCCGCGGCGCCTGCCATAAGCGCGTCAATATCCGCTCCCGCAGCCGCAATCGGTAAAAGACCTACCGCGGTAAGAACGGAATATCTGCCGCCTACGTCGTCCGGCACTACAAAGCACTCGTAGCCCTTTTCATCAGCCAGCTTTTTAAGTGTACCGCGCGCCTTATCGGTGGTGCAGTAAATTCTCTTTGCGGCTTCTTCCTCGCCGTACTGCTTTTCAAGCAGATCGCGCAGAACTCTGAAGGCCACCGCAGGCTCGGTTGTGGTGCCCGATTTTGAAATAATGTTTACCGAAACACGCTTGCCCTCGCACAACTTTACAATATCCGAAAGATATGCGCCGCTTATGCTGTTGCCCGCGAAATAAATTTCAGGACCCTCGCCCTTTAGCTGATTGTAGAACGGTCCCTTTAAGAACTCGATAGCGGCACGCGCACCGAGGTATGAGCCGCCGATGCCTATAACTATGAGTATATCGGTATCCTTACGAATTTTTGCAGCTGCCGCCTTGATTCTCGCAAATTCCTCTTTATCGTAATTTACGGGTAGGTCCACCCAACCCAAAAAGTCGTTGCCGAGACCTGTTTTATCGTTTACAAGCCCGTGAGCCGCCGATACCTGAGTTTCAAGACCCTTAATATCGTTTTCTCTGATGAACTGTTTGGCATATGCCGAATTAAATTTAATAGCCATTTTAACCCCTGGATTCTTTAAATTTTGGTTTCCTGCTTATATATTACAATAAATTCCCGACTTTTTCAAGTACGAAAAACGATATTCATTAAAAGTTTTCATAATTGAAATAATCCTTTTAAAATCTGCCGCAGCGAAAAGCTGAGCGACAGCCTTTCCACGCCCTCCGCCGCCGTTACGGGAATTTCGCCCAGGGTTTCGTCGCCCAGCTTTACGGTTACCGTGCCGAGCGCGGCGCCCTTCTTTATGGGGGCGGTTATATTTTCATTAAAGCTTATTTCCTGCGCTATATTTCCCTTTGCGGTTTTAGGCAGCAAAACGCTTAGCTGCTTTTCCGCGCTTATCGCAATTTTCTTTTGCGTTCCTTTAGCTATATCAAGCTCCTTTGTGTCTCCGAGGTCTGCGCTTATAACCGAATAGTTGTAATTTGCAAAGCCGTAGTCAAGCAGCTTTTTAGCGCCGTTAAAGCGCTCCTTTGTAGTCTCGCCCGCCATTACCACCGCCACAAGCTCCAGCCCGTTGCGCTCCGCCGTTGCCGAAACGCAGTATTTCGCGGTAGATGTAGTGCCGGTTTTAAGCCCGGTTGTGCCCTCGTAAAACCTTACAAGCTTATTTGTGTTTACAAGCTCGCTTTTGCCGTCGCGCAGGCTATCCATCCAAACGGTGGTATAGTCCTTTATAAGTTTGTGCTTTATAAGCGCAGAGGACATAACCGCAACGTCATAGGCAGAGGTCAGGTGACCCTCTGCGTCAAGCCCCGTGCAGTTTTTAAAATGGGTGTTGGTCATACCAAGCTCCGCCGCCCGCTCGTTCATAAGCGCCACAAAGCCCTCCTCACTGCCCGCAACCGCCTCGGCAAGCGCGGTGCAGGCGTCATTGGCGGACGCTATTACCGACGCTTTCAGTAAATCGTTCACGGTCATGGTCTCCCCGGGCTCCAGCCATATTTGCGACCCGCCCATAGAGGCGGCGTGCTCGCTTGCGGTAACCACCGTTTCAAGGGATAGATCTCCGCGGTCAATAGCCTCCATAACAAGCAGCAACGACATTACTTTGGTAATAGACGCCGGCGGCAGCTTTTCATCGGGATTGTTTTCATAAAGCACCTGCCCGGTATGCGGCTCCATAAGCACTACCGACTTTGCCTTTATATCCAGCGTTTGCCCTATGGCGGCGTTTACGGGTGTATTATCAAGCGGTACGTTAATATCCGATATATCACACTCACTTGATACCGTAACCGCCTTTTTTGCGAAAACAGTCATCGAACACATACATAAAACAGCTAAACCCCACGATATTATTCTTTTCAAAACGGCACACTCTCCTTTAATAGAAGCGTATGCCGTTTTGTGTCTTATTATGCTGTCGGACAAGGCGGAAATCAGGCGGACAAACGTTAATTACGCCTATAAGCCCACCGGCATAAAGTGAATATGAAATGTTAATGATAAAAGTAAAAATCCCCATTCTAACGAATGAGGATTTTTGGTGATCCATCGGGGATTCGAACCCCGGACACCTTGATTAAAAGTCAAGTGCTCTGCCAACTGAGCTAATGAATCATTTGGACAGCTCTATTATTATATCAATCTTATTACCGCTTGTCAAGAAAAATTTGTGGGAATACAAAATACTTTTTAAATTTTTAAAATTATGTAGGTTTGTCAATGATGTGTTACAAAAATCAGAAAACTTCGCCGAAGGATAAAAAGGAATACAAATAATCGGCAGGAGATTTCCAGTTAAGAGGGCGTATAGGGAAATTATTGTACTTTCTGTTGTGAACAGCAAGTTGCTTTTTAAAGTCATCAAAAGAGTAAAATGAATGAGTAGCATAGAAGTATTCGTTATCTTTGCGATGTGAACGCTCTACCTTACCGTTGTGTCTGGGAGTGTACGGTTTTATCAGCTTGTGCTTTATGCCACACTGTTCGAGGCGTGCCTCAAACAGTGTGGGTGTCGGCTTTTCGGTATTGCCTAAGCTTTTAGTAAATTCCGAGCCGTTGTCGGTTTGAACACATTGTATCTTAAAAGAAAATTTTTTTATAAGGTGTTCAAGAAAAATGGCAGAGGAATATGTGCTGTGTTCCTCAAATGCTTCCAAATACCTAAAGCGTGAATACTCATCTATTGCGGTATATTGGTAAAATTTCTTGCCCTTTGCATCACCTACCATACACACCTCCGGTACAAATTTAACATCTATTTGAACTCTTTGACCGGGAAATTGCATTTGTTCATATTGTTTTGCCACATACTTTGGGTTTGGCGGTTTAACAGCCATTTGACCTTGTCTGCGTAAAATGCGATATAAGCCCGTCACCGAGCGAGTATATCCTCTTTGGCGCAGCTTTACCCAAAAAACCACCAATCCGGCGTTCATATTACGCTTTCGCATATCTGCAATTAGTTTTAATTCCTCTGCCGTATGTTCATTAGGGTGATGGTGCGGTCGGTGTGATTTGTCTGCTAATGATTGCAGCGCGGGGATTAAGCCGAACAGGCTTGATACTCAGCCGATTTCGGTGTTTATTACGGAGTTAATTCTATTCACGGTGCTGTCGTCACGGCGGTCGGTCACATATACCGTTTTGACAGCGGTGGAGGAAAGCACCGAATAAAATTCGCGGAAAATTTCGGGCAGCGAATGGTTTTTGCAATTCACCTTCACGGCTGACGGCAGGTGCGTGTCGGAAATGAGTCTTAAAATACTTTTATCACCGAAAAGCTCGCCGACAAAAAGCCGAGCAGCTTCCTTTTCCGCCTTTTCGGAGACAAAAAGCGTATCTGCACGGATTATGAGATTTATGCTTTCGTTCTCATGAGCGGCGATGCCGGGCGAAAAAACAAGCTTGGAGGATAACGGCATATCCTGCTGAATTTTAATTATATCAAGGTAGGAGCAGAGTATTCCCGCTGTATTTCCCGATACGAAGGCGTCGGTCGGCTTATCGTTTTTCTTTAAAATCCCGCTTTCCGCCATTTTCCCGAGCCGTTCGGCGGCCTGCCGAAAAGGCGCTTCCGACAGGCTGCCGCTGCCTATATCATCCGCTGCGCCGCCGCAGGAAAGATAAAGCGGAGCTATTATTCCCCAGTAAAGGCTTTCGTTATCGCCGCAGAGCATCGGGCTTTCCTTTACAAAATCCGATGAAACCGCCTGATCTAAGCGGCAGGGAACATCGGCATTTTCACGCAGATAGGGCAGCTTGTCAAGCCAAATACCGTCGGTTTCCAAAAACAGCGGCAGACCGATTACCTTGCCGTTATAAAGAAAAAGCAGTTCTTTAATAAAATTATCGGTATTTACAAAGCCGTCAAGCGCCGCAAGGTTCTTTGCCGATTCATCGCTCATGCGGTCGGCAATTAAAATATCGGCGTCGCTTTCGTTTTCGGCAAAGCCGATATTTATATCGGGATAAACCGAATTAAAGCTGCGGGCGGCTCTTTCTATTGCGCTGCGATAATATGAATCGCAGTATATTTTAAGCGATGCGCTTACTGCTTTTTCGCTGCCGGTGCATATTCCGCTGCCGTCTGTGCCATTACAGCCGCAGGAAAGCAGCAAAAGGGCAGGTAAAATGCAGGCAAGAGCTTTTTTTACGGCAGGGAAAAGCTTAAACACTGTCTTTTCCTCCGCTTTTTCTGTATGCAATCGGTTGGACGCCGGTTTTCTCCTTGAATATTCTGCTGAAATATTTTGTATTGTCAAAGCCGACCATATCGCTTATTCTGCCGACGGAAAAGCCTGTGCTCACAAGCAGCTGCTTTGCGCGGTCAATACGGATATCAAGCAGATAATCACTGTAGTTTTTGCCTGTTTTTTGCTTAAAAACACGGCTTATATAGCTTGAGTTAGAGTAAAATTTTTCGCCCAGAGAGGAAAGCGTTATATTCTGCGCGTAGTTTTCTTCAAGATATTTTACAATTTTCTGAACAAGCTGTGAGGAATTGTGGTTCTCATATTCCTCAAACGACGCGTCAATATATTCGTTAAGCGCCGTAAATATCAGGTCTGCGCCGTTTCCCGCTTCAAATTCCGGTGACGGCACCGAAAGTGCGGACAACTGCTCGCGGCACGCCCGTGTGAGCGCGTCGGAAAGCTTTCGGCTTACCTCATAAACCGCGGCCTTATCGGTTTCGGATTTTAAGCCCTCAAATATATTTTTTAATATTTCGCGGCATTTTAGGGAATTCTTTTCCTCGATTGCCTGCGTAAGCTTAAGCTCGCTGCCGAGCGGATAGGCAAGCGGTCGGCTGCCTGAAAGCTTTTGCTTTATGCGGTTTAGGGTATCACGCAGCTCGTCGGGTGATACCGGTTTTAAAAGGAAATCGAAAACGCCGATTTTTATTGCCTGCTTTGCAAATTCAAATTCATCATAGCCTGTGAGAATAACCGTCTCTGCCGATGGCAGGGCTTTTTTTATTTCGGACGCCAGCGTTATGCCGTCGCAAAAAGGCATTTTCAAATCGGTTATTATAATATCGGGCTTGAGCGACAGAATAAGCGGCAGCGCGTCGCGCCCGTTTTCCGCTTCACCTGTAATTGTAAAGCCGTTGCTTTCCCAGTCGAAAAGCTTTTTCATGCCGTTTCTTATAATGCTTTCATCGTCCACAAGAAATACCGTCAGCTTTCTTTCGGGCATAAATTTCAGTCCTCCTTTTTAGGCTTTTTAAACTGATAGACCGCGCTTGAATCAAGGGACGCGGGAATCGTGAAGGAAACCGACATTCCCTCGTTTTCACGGCTTTGTATTATAAGACCGCGGTTATCCGAGAAATACAGCCGCAGCCGCTCATTAACATTGTAAAGCCCGATTCCGTGCTCGGCGGGCATATCGCGGCGGCTGAGCTTTTCGGCAAGTCTGTCAAGCTCGTCGATTGTCATTCCTCTACCGTTATCCGCTACGGTGAAGCTTATATCCCGTCCCTCTTTTTTGATTGTTACGGAAATTACAAGCTTGTGCGAAATATCCTTAAAGCCGTGTGAAAAGCAGTTTTCGAGTATCGGCTGCAAAAGAATTTTAGGCATATAGCAGCTGAGCGCCTCTTCGTCGGTATCGTAAACGATTTCAAGCTTTTCCTGCAGCCGCAGCTGCTGCAGCGATAGATAATTCTTTATTTGCGAAAGCTCCTCCTTAACGGTTACGGGCTTATCGCTGTTGCGGATGTGATACCTGAAAAGGGCAGACAGATTGAGCAGCGCCTCGGCAATGTCGTTTTTATCGTCGAGCACCGCCATCATTCTTATAGTGTCCAGCGAATTATAAAGAAAATGCGGATTTATCTGACTTTGCAGCATCCGGTATTTAGCCTCGGTCTCGCGTTTTTCCGATTCGGAAACGGCATATATGAGGTTGTTGAGCTCGCCCGCCAGACTGTTGAAATTATCGAAAAGGTAGCCGAATTCATCCTTTCGTTTCTGTGAAATGCGGGTTTCAAGGTCGCCGCCGCTTAACTGCTTCATGGAAAACTGAAGCACCTTTATGGGTCTTGTGAAATAGAACGATACCGCGGCGGTTATGATTATTATGACCGCGGCGCATATAAGGCTTAAGGTCACAAGGCGATTAAGCAGTGTCTGCGCGCTTGCGGTGATGAAATTATAGGGCACTGCCGCCACAACCGACCAGCCCGTATTCGCAACGGCGCTGCTTACAGGCAGATATTCTTTCCCGTTTATTTCGGTTTTTCCGTGCGATTTCATATTGCTTAAAAGTGATTTGGATATGCCGTCAGATGAATCCGTGGTGTAAACCGGCTTATTCTCGCTGTCAAAAATATAAAGGATAGTACCCTTGCCGAAATTGCTCGCCGCGCATATATCTGCAAATGCCGAAACCGGACATTCCGAAATCACATAGCCGGTATACATATTAAGCCCCGTGCTGTTTTCAAAGGAAACATCAAGATGTCTGCAGGCAACCGAGAAAACGCGGGCATCGGCGGAGAATTCATAGCTTGAGGTTCTCACGGGCAGAAGCACCGTGCCCCCCGTTGAGCTTCTGAGCGGTGCGTAATAATCCTCGTCTATCGAAAAGGCGGGGCGGTCAAATTTGCCGTCGGTGTAGGATATCGACTCTCCGTCAAGCGAGGTCACTATCAGCGAATACATATCCTCATTTGTGCGGGCCACCAGCTCAAGCGCCTCACGCGCCCGCTGCTCAAGGAGCGCCACGGCGGCGGGGTCTGTTTCAAATTCGGTGAATTTGTTGCGAAGATATTCTGGCACGGCGGCGGTATTGTCTACCATGCGGGTTGTCTGGTCAACGCGCGATATATATTCCGAAAAAATCATCGCTATCTGCTTTGTCATTTGGGTATAGGTCTCCGACGCCTCGTTTTCAAGCGCGGTATTGCTTGAACGAACCGTGAAAAATCCGAAAATTATTATAGGTATCAAAACCGCTGTCAAAAATACCGACAAAAGCTTTGTCCTTATAGTGACCTTCCCCGAAAAGCTATGATTTCTCATATTCACCTCTTGAACGAATCAATTTCGTTCATTATAACGATAAATTGTTAACGCAATGTTAACAAAGCTGACATTTTACGCCGCCGAAGTCCTTTATTCAAAAGTAGTAAAAAAAAGTAACCATAATGTAAAAAAATTGTGACGACAGTTTGTTGTGCTTAATGTATAATAATAATAAAGAAATAAAAGGGATGTGTGTTATTTTGACTAACGGAATCATCGGTTTGAGGAAGAGAATAACGGCGACAGTCTTAAGCTTGGTTATTGCCTTCGGCTCACTGCCCGTTATTTCTGCTTTTGCGGAATCCGATGAAGCTTTCAAGGGCTTTTCCTACTGGAGTGTTTCCGGCGGCGAGCTTTCCGCTGTTTCGGGAATAAGCGGCTACGGTGCCGGTATCTCCAAAAATTCGGGAAATGCCGCAAAGCTTACTTCGGAGCTTATATCGGTGAAGTCCGGCAGGAAATACAAGGCCGGAGTTTCTGTTTCCTCGTCCGCCGCAAACGCGGATGCCGAGCTGACGGTAGCTTTCTTCGGTGACGAAGAGGGCGAAAACGCCGTCGGTGAGACATTAAGCCTTGAAAAAAGCAGCCCGACAGCCGATTTCGGCGAAATAAGCGGCGATTTCACGCCGCCCGAGGGCGCAGCCTATGCAAGGCTCATTGTAAGCTTCGGTGAAAACGGCAAATCCGGCGATGAATACAAGCTTGATAACGCCTACCTGTATATATACGGTACCGCGGCTCCGATATATACGGATGAAGCGGTGCCCGGCTACTCGGCGGGAGAGTGGGCAAGATATCCCGACGGCAACGGTAAGAAATGGGAAAACACCGCATCGCGTTATATTGAAACGGTGGACGACGGCTGCGGCGGCGACGGCGCACTGCATATTGTAAACACCGGAATAGAGGGCGATATGTGGCTGACTGTCGTACCGGACAGCGTTCCTGCGGGAAGCTATACGGTTCGGATGAAGGTAAAGGGCAGCGTCACGGCGCCGGGTCAGACCTTCCGCTTTGCAGATTCCGCTCATATCGACAGCGGCGTCGGCAATCTGTTTGCTAACCGTGTAAGCTATGATGACTGGACTGATTTTTCCTACGATTACGAATCAGACGGCACAAACAGGTTTTTCTTTGTTTTCAGTCAGTATAACGGTTTATCGGACGTATATATAGATTCGCTTAAGGTCGTTAATAAGGAAACCGGTAAGGATATTTTAAACGGCAAGGGCGATTTTCGTCTTGACGGCGGGTACAATCTTGTTGCATCAAACAATTTGGCTAGAAACGGCGATTTTGAGGATATTGTTTATACATATTTATCCCCCGATAAATTCAACGGTAATTTTGACGGCGCTGAGGTTAAGGAGGAACCGCTTAAATGGACGCTTAACGATAACTATACGGGCGATACGCTCGTGCTGTCGAGCGATTCGTCCCACGGCGGCGTGCTTGAGATGACAAAGGGTGCGTCCGCCTCGGCAGGCGCGGGCTGGGTAACTCTTGCGAGCCCGAATATCTCGGTCGAGCAAGGAACAAAATACCGCTTTTCCGCAGATTTAAAGGGAATCGGCAGTAATCCCTACTATATTATAACGGCATACTGGTTCTTTGATAACGGAACGGCGCCCGTACAGGTAAAGCCCGCGGGCGGCGAGGGTAATTTATCTGACGGCTGGAACACGGTTGCCGCCGACCTTGAAGCGCCGCAGAACGCCAAGGAAATTCAGCTGCGAATCGTTTTTCAAGGGGCTGCGGGCGATAAAATGCTCTTTGATAACGCCTCGCTTTGTCCGCTCGGTATGTCCGCGTCACTCGACGGTTGGCAGGAGGCGGGCTATTCAAGCCCCGATCCCGAAAGCTGCTATGTAAGGCTCGAGGATAACGGCAATGCGGACGCGGGCTCTGTGCATATTTATCAGGACTATGAAAAAAATACCGCCCGCGCAAGAGCGGGAATTTCATATATGCTGAAAGGTCTTGAAAACGGCAAGACCTATGTTATGGAGCTGTGGCTCAAGGGTGCGACTCAGACAGCGGGCGACCCGCTTGCGGCAGAGCTTTACTGGGGTCTCGGCAATTGGGCAAAATCGGGCAACGGAGGGCTTTTGTTCGATAATGTAAATTATTCCGAATGGACGAAAATGACTTACAGGTTCACAGTGACAGATGCCAAGGACGCACCGCTGTGTATATCTCCCGGCGGCTACGCCGGAGTTGACTGCTATATTGATAATATATCGGTTTATGACGAGAGCGATATTGCGCAGACAAACCTTATAACCAACAGCGGTTTCTACTCATATTCGGAACCCGATACCTCGCGGCAGTTAATTCAAAACGGCGATTTTGAAAATATGCGCGTGCTGTCTGCCCCCGGTTGGAGCTTCTCGGGCAAGACCGATTATGACAAGGCTTCGTCGGTTATTTCTCTCGGCGATAATTCCGCAGCGGTTTCCTACCGCTACAATGTTGAGGGCGGACAAATTTTCCGCACCGCGGTAAACGGCAGCGGCGGAAGGCTTAAAATAACCTTTGATACCGGCAGGGAATGCGAGCCTGAAAGCTCGGGCGGCATATTTATTGTGCCGGACGGCGCAAAATATATGCGCGTTTCATATATATCGGAAAGCAGCGCAACGCTTAAAGGTATCACGCTCACGCTGCTTGAAAATCCCGAAAACTACGATTTTGAAATTAAAGATCCCGAAAGCGAACGCCCGCTTAACTGGCAGTATTACTGCGGTGAAACGGATTCGGGCAGCTATTCGCTTAAATATGCCGCGAATGACGGCGTGAACGGCAGCGGTGCAATGCGCCTGACCGCAGAAAAAGACAATGATGGCTTTGCTGTGGCTTACGGCAAGCGCATGAGCGCACAAGCAAACGGCGTTTATCGCGTTACCTTCCAAGGAAAATACTCGGGGGACGAAATAAACGTTTACCCATATATCAGAACCTATAATAAAAAGGGCAACGATACAACGGAGACATCGTCCTATAACTGGCTGACCGCCGCAAATTCACAGAATAACGACGGCGAATGGCACAGCTATACCGCCGATTTCACGGCGGGCGGCGACACCGCATTTTATGAGGTGCGCTTTGAGGTGCGCGCAAAAACGGCGGGAGCAAAGCTTTTGTTCGATAATATTTCGGTTGTTTATTTGGGTGATTCGACCGACCCGAACCTCGATTTTGAGTCGGGTGAAAACGGCGAAAAGGTATTCAACTGGAATATGTATGAGCGCCGCGAGAACCCGAACAAGCCCGGTGAATTTGAAGAGGGCAGCTTTGGGGCATACACCGCGGTAAAGGCGGAGGGCGCATCAAAGGACGGCAGCGCCGCGGTGCATATAAGCAAGCCGCAGGCAGGCGATGTTCAGCTTTATCTGCAAAGCATTATGCTTGAGGTCGGCGGCAATACCGATTATCTTTTAAGCTATGACGCAATGGCGCAGGGCAACAAGAAGGGCTCGCTGCAGATTTGCGTCAGGCAGTATAAAAACGCTTACGGCGATAATGTCAAGGATGAAACCGAGGCATTCAAATGGGTGACCGACGCATACGAATACGGCTCGTTTGACTGGAAGAGCTGCGGCGGTGCTTTTAAAACCGCAAAGGACGCGAAGTTCGTTAAGATATGGCTGGTTTCAAACACCTCGGACGCGATGGATATGTATATCGATAATGTGGCGCTCACAAAAACCGAGAGCATTGACGACCCGAACCTCGATTTTGAATATACAGCAGGCGGCAAGCCGCTTAACTGGAGCTATGTAACGTCCGACGGTATCGCAAGCATTTCGGCGGATAAATCCGTTTACTACCGTGGCAGCAGCTCACTGCATATTGAAAAGCAGTACAGCAGAATAAACTACACCACCGCGACCATGGCAAAGCGGATAAATGTCAACGCGGGCGACAGAATCGAGTTTGTTATCCATATGCGCAGCCGTAATGCGGTGTCGGGTGCGTTTGCAGCCTCGCTTTCGGGCTATAATTCCTCGGGCAAGCTTATTCAAAGCTGGACCGGGCAGGACAGACCGCTTAATTCGGGCAGTAACCTGAGCGACTGGCAGGAATACAGAATAGTCTATACCGTTCCGAAAAATGTTCGCAGTGTGGCGCTTGCCATGCGAATAGGCGGCAGAAAAGCCGATGTGTACTTTGATTCGATAGAATACTACAACTACACCGAAAGCAACGACACGGTTTATGCCGAGGATTTTGCATCTCCCTCATCCGACGGAATGTTCGGCGGCTTTAAAAAGACCGATGTTAAGGGCAATCCCTCCTTCGGCACTGCGGGCGAAGCGATAATTTCGGGCGGCTCGGGCGACAGCGCGGCTATAGAAAAGAAAATAGATATTATAAATACCGATTATTCTTATCAGTTTACCGCGCATTACAGAACCACGGGCACTGCAGTAGGTAAATTGAGTCTTACAGGCTATAACTGGAAAAACGAGTCGGTGGGAGCGGTTGTTGACCGCGAAATCTCATCAGCCCCGACTTCAACCGAAATCAAGGTTGATTTTACGGCGATAAACGCTGCGTATTATGTTCTGCGGTTTGAAAAAACCGGTGGCGACGGCGGCGTTGCATTGAACGATGTGACCGTGCGCACCACCGCGGAGCCGAGCGTAGACCTCGGCTGGGAGGGCGCGTGGATAGTCCATCCCGCGGATTACGACACAATAGAGAGCCAGAAAAACAACGAGCGCTACTATTATTACCGCCAGGAAATAAATCTTGAAAGCACCGTGAAATCGGCACAGATGCAGATAACCGCGGACGACAGAGCCGATGTTTACATAAACGGCGAAAAGGTTTACGAGGAGACCCGCACCGGAGACACCTGGAGCCTGCCTGTCACCCTTGATATTACGGAATATCTGCAAAAGGGTAAAAATGTTATCGCGGTTCGGTTGTATAACGGCGTTTACAGATACGCGCTTTTATACGACGGAATAGTGAAGATGGATAACGATTCCGTTCTGCGCTTCTACACCGATGAAAGCGTAAATGTAGCGCGCGAATCGATAGGGGAGAACAGCACCCCGAATCCGCAGTGGAGCGAATCCGACGCCGATAACTTTATGAAGCCCGATTATGATATGTCAACAGGCGGCTGGACAAAGGCGGAAATTTACGCTAATGTCGGCAGCGGCGGCTGGGGCGCAATCGACTTCGATTTTTCGGAATATTCGGATTATAAAATAGAAACAAACGAATTCACCTTCCCGAAAAACACAATTTATGCGGGCGACACGGTGACGGTTACGGCTACTCTTAAAATTGCCGAGAAGCTGCCCGAAGCCTCAAGCTTTAAAATATATTTCTGGAAGCGAAATTCAACCAGCCGTATTTGCACGGGAACAATAACCCTTGCAAACGGCAAAACCACGAAGTCATGGCCTACCGGTAAGGAATTTACCGCCGAGTTCGAAATAACCGTGCCGCAGTTCTTGGCGGCGGGCGATTACACGGTGCAATTTGATAACACAGTGGCGATTGTCAGCGATTATTACATCAACAATAAGGTCGGAAGCCTTAAAATTGCGCAGTATAAGCAGGAGGTTTCGACAAAGAGCGAAATCAAAATGTATAACGGCAAGCCGACCGTATTTGTAAACGGCGTGGCGCAGGCGCCCTTGTGGTACAGCCGCCCCGAGCGCGATACCCAGTTTGACCAATCCGAAATGGAGGGGCTGGCAAGCGTGGGAATAGATACATCTATTGCATTTATCCTCCCGCGTGAAACGCTCGGCGAGCTTTGGATGTCCGACGGGACTATTAAGACCGAGACCATAGATCAGCAGATTTTGGGTACGCTTGCGGCAAACCCGAATTCGCAGCTTGTTATGGCAATCGATACCACACCGCCGCAGTGGTGGCTGGACGCTCACCCCGAGGAGTGCGTAAAGCTTAACGACGGCACGGTGAGCAAGGAGTCCTTCTCCTCAGAGCTGTGGAAAAAGGAAACAGGCGAAAAGGTTACCGAAATAATTAATTACCTTATGCAGCAGCCCTACGCCAATAATATTATAGGCTTTAAAATTACGGGCGGCACCACCTACGAATGGCAGTGGTGGGGAATAAACGGCAGCACAAAGGCAGGCGATTATTCATCGGTAGGACTTACCGCCTTCCGTGCATGGCTTAAAGAAAGGTATAAAACCGACGCGGCGCTGAAATCCGCTTGGGGCGACAGCTCCGTAACGCTCGCAACGGCTGCCGTTCCGAGTATTGCGGTGCGCAGCGAAACCGAGTTCGGCAGCATTTTAAGCGCAGGCAAGAACCGTCAGGCAATAGATTACGAGCTGTTTATGGGTGAGAAGAAGACCGAGGCAATGCTTTATTTTGCTTCTCTTGTGAAAAAAGCCACGAACAACAGGCTTTTCGTAGGAACATATGCGGGCTATCTGCTTAATGTTATCAACTACGATATGGCGGCTTCCACCTCACAGACCTCCTTCCAAAAGATACTCGAATCCGACAGTATTGATTTCATAACCTGCCCGTGGAATTACAGCGAGCGCGAAATAGGCTATTCCGGCGATTATATGTCGGCTGTAGACAGCGTTACCGCGCACGGAAAGCTCTATATTGCGGAGGACGACAACCGCAACCACACCACATCGATGTTTGAAGCGCCCGACGCGCGTGCGTCCGTCGGTTGGACGCGCACCGCCGAGCAATCCATAGAGCAGTTAAAGCGAAACTTTGCATATGCTCTTTCGAAGGGCTGCGGGCTTTACCTTTACAGCCTTGCGGGCACTTATTTCACCGATAAGCAGCTATGGGAGACTGCCTCTGCCATGATGCAGGAAATGACCCTGTCACTGGGACTTGAACGCAAGAGCGTTTCGGATATAGCGGTGTTTTACGATGAGCAGTCGCCCGCGTATATGCCGTATTCCGGCTCTGACCTTACAAATGAGCTTTTGTATAAGGGATTGCTGCTTACGCAGCGCAAGGAGCTTTACAACCTCGGTGCACCGTATGATACATACCTGCTCGACGACCTCGAAAAGGGGCTTGTGCCGGAGCATAAGATAAATATTATGCTCTCGACCACGCAGGTTACAGAGGCAGAACGCCGCGCGATAAGCGAAAAGCTGCAGAAAAACGGCAATGTTATCATCTGGGTGTTTACATCGGGTATGTCCGACGGCAATACCACCTCTGTTGATAATCTTTCGGCTCTTACGGGAATGAATATGAAGCTTATTGAAAGCCCTAATACCGAGCGCAAGCTTATGGGCACGGTTGAGGTTGAAAATTACAACAGCTGGGTAACAGAGGGGCTGGCGGATGTCAGCTTCGGTGCGATAGAATACAGAACCTTAGCACCCGTTATAGCGGTGGATGACGAAACCGCCGTAACTCTCGGCTATCACACCGAGCAAAACGGATACGGAACAAACAATGTCGGCTTTGCAATGAAGGAAATGACCGACGGAAAGGGAAATAGCTGGACGAGTATTTACTCGGCAGTGCCTTGTATCCCGGCTGATATTTTAAGAAATGTCCTAAAGCACTGCGGCTGCCATATTTACGATGATACCGCAACCGATATAATTTATGCCGATAACAATTACATTTCCGTTCATTCGCTTTTCGGCGGTGAAAAGACGGTCACGCTGCCGGGTAATTACACGGTGTACGATGTATTTAACCGCAAGGTTATTGCTAAGAGCGTAAACAGCTTTACGTACAGCTCGGATAAGGGTGAAACAAGGCTTTTCCGCATTTCGAAGAATGATAAAATCAAGCTTTATTTCACAAGAACCGTGGGCGGTACTGTAAGCCCCGAGGGACTGAATGAGGCGGAATACGGCGGAAAGGTGACCCTTACCTTTAAGCCGAACAGCGGGTACAGGCTCGGCTACCTGCTTATAGACGGCGTCAAAACCACCGTAAACGGCAGCAGCTATACCTTCGGCAACATAAAGGAAAGCCACACCGTGGCGGTTTACTACACAAGGCTTTATGAAAAGCTGCCGCTTGACGATAACGACGACCCTGTAAACCCGACCGTGCCGGATAACGGTAATAACGGCAACAACGGTTATATTGAGCCGACCACACCCGATGTAAAGCCCGATAACGGCAGCACGGACGATGATAACGGCAGACAGGCAATAACCAAGAAAAACACAAGGTATTACACCACCGTTTCTCTTAACCTGCCTGTAATCATAGCGCTCTGCGCCGCGGCACTTGCGGTTTTGGCGGCAATAGTAATTCTGCTTATTGTTCTTCTCGGCAAAAATATTTACTTTACAAGGAACGGCAAGCGCATATATTCCGCAAAAATCAAAAAGGGTACCGTAAGGCTGGATAAGCTTAAAGAAAAGCGAGGGCTTGAGGGAATTACGGCAACGGTTAAAAAGGGATACGCCGCACACCACGCGGGGCAGAGCGTAAAGCTTTCCTTAAACGGCGCGCCGCATACCTCAATTACTTTGGAAAAAGGCGGAAACAATTCCGCAGAGCTTTAAAAATCTTTGGGGCTCCAATACAGAGCCCCAAAGTAAAACCCAAAAAACTAAAAGGAGTGCAATTTTATGAAAAAAATTCTCATTCGCTGCATTTGCATTATAGCTGCATGCGCAACCTTGGCAATGTCTGCAGGGTGCAGTTTTACAAAGACTACGGTAAGCAGCGAGATCGACGAAACCGTGAGCTATGTCAGCGGTGATAAAAACTCAAACACCGGTGCGTCCTCGGGCAGTGCCGATGCTTCCTCCGATAATAAGGGCGGGGCAGGTAATGTTGTAAGCGATTCGGGCGATAACACCGTGCACAATGCGGGTGAAGTCAATAACTCATCCGAAAAAAAGCTTAAGGGTACGCTTGAATTACAGATATTCGTAGGCGGTTACGGCAGCGAGTGCTGGGAATATGCCATAAGCGAGTTCCAGAAGCTACAGCCGAATCTTGAAATAAACGCGCACCTTGATACCAATGTAAACGCGCAGATGAAGACCCGTTGGGCAAAGGATAACCCGCCTGACTTTGTACTGCTCGATGGCAGCAATATGCCTGCCTCCACCTGGATGAGCGAAAACAAGATGAGAGATCTCAGCTCTCTTTATAAAAACGGCAAGGTCTACGGCACCTCAACGCCCATAAGCAGCCAGCTTAAGAGCGGACTTGTAAGCACCTATAAAAACACGGGCAAAATCTACGAAATGCCTGTTCTGCTTTCCACCTACGGTATGTGGTATGATCAGACACTCTTCAGCCAAAAGGGCTGGAACGTTCCGAAGAATTACACCGAACTGCAGAGCTTCTGCAAAACGGTGAAATCCTCGGGAATGTATCCCTTTATCTACACGGGTCAGTATTCCGGCTATCTTGTTTGGGGTATGCTTATGCCGGCGGTGGCTTCCGAGGCTTTGGCGTCAAACGATACCCAGTATTTCTATGATGTTGCAAACGCGGCGAGCGAATCAGTCTGGAGCGACGCGCGCTTTAAAAAGGTTTTAACCAAAATAGAGACCCTTGCAAAAGCGGGATATTTTGACCCCTCGGGGCTTTCAATGAACCATATCACCAGTCAGGCGGCGTGGCTTAAGCACAATGCGGCGCTCATACCCAACGGCTTATGGCTTGAAAACGAAATGAAGAGCTCGACCCCCGCAAGCTTTAAAATGCGCTATTATCCGTCGGTTTTGCAGGATGCAGGTCAGAAGACAGCTGTTGTTGCCACTGCTACAAGCGTAGGCATTGCCGCAAAGGCGAAAAACCCGAAGGCGGCAGAAGCATTCCTCAGATTCCTCTATACCGATAAGGTAGCGGCTAAATTTGCAGAGCTTTGCGCCGTTCCGAGCGCAACCCGCACCGATGTTTCAAAGGCTAACCTTACCGAGTCCGCAAAGCAGGTAAACGAGATGATAAACTCATCTGAAGTAACCCTTATTTCAAAAGGCTCTACCACCTGGGGTAGCGTGGACGCAACCATAAACCAGTGCATAAACAAGCTCGTTTCGGGCGATATGACGGTGGATAAGGTTATTTCCGAGCTGCAAAAGGCTACCAAGAAAAAAGTAGGATAGGCTGACGATTTACATTAAAAGGAATGACCGCAATGTCAAATACAAAACTGAAAAAGCGCAGACCCGCAGATAAATCGAAAATCGCCTTTTTCTCGCTTTTCTGTCTGCCGCCGCTTTTACTTTACATTCTTTTCTGCGTCTACCCGATCTTTTCATCGCTTTACACAAGCTTTTTTGAATGGTCGGGCTACGATGCCCTGACAAAGGATAACTTCGTAGGCTTTCAAAACTACATACAGGTAATAACCGATTCGGAATTTTTGGCGGCTATAAAGAACGATTTTGTTATAATCCTCGGCAAAGAAATTATAATAATCGTGCTTACAATTCTTTTTGCCGTGTCGCTGACCCGCCTTAGGTTTTCAAAGCTTGAAACGGGCATATACCGCTTTATCTTCTTTATGCCGAATGTGCTGTCGGTTATAATCATAACCACTATATGGACCTTTGTTTTAGACCCGAACTTCGGTATTTTAAACCCGCTGCTTAAGGGCGTGGGGCTAACAAAGCTTATTCCCGAAATGGGGTGGACCTTTACCCACCCCATAGGGGTTATAACCTTTGTTTCAAGCTGGTGCGGCATAGGCTTATTTATGCTTATAATGATTACCGCGATAAACGGAATAAGCAAGGAGCTGTATGAATCCGCCACAATTGACGGCGCGGGCGAGTGGACCCAGCTGCGCTACATAACCATGCCGGCGGTGTGGGAGCAGGCAAAGTTTATGGTTATAACCATACTGTATCAGTCGTTCAGCTCAAGCTTTACAATGGTGCAGGCAATGCTCGGCAGCTCTGTAAGCGAGGATTCGGTGGTTATGGGCGTGTTCGTTTACAAAAACAGCTTTGACAGCCAGTGGCCGCAGGTGGGCTACTCCTATGCGGCGGCAATACTTATGCTTATAATCTCCGCGGCGGCTTCCTTTATAGTAAACCGCGTTATGTCAAGGGGGGACAGTGTAAATGAGTAAAAAAAGAAATACTCCGCACCTGTCCCGCTCGGCTGCGGTGGGGCAGGGAATAATAAGAATCTTCCTTGTGCTTTGGAGCGTGACTGTGGCATTCCCGGTAATATGGGTGCTTTATACATCTCTTAAAAGCAATCAGGAATTTTTCGCTTCCCCCTGGGCGCTGCCGAAAACCCCTCAATGGGGAAATTTTGTTGACGCGTGGAAGGAGGCAAGCTTCGGCTCATACTTCTTCAACAGCCTCTTTACCGTGGTACTGACATTGGTGATAACCCTGCTTATAGTGGGCGCTAACGCCTATGTTATTGCGAAATACAATAACCGCTTTATAAAAGGGCTTGAAAAGTTTTATATGGTGGCTATGATGGTGCCGTCGGTGCTTATGCTCGTACCCCTTTACTATTTTGCGGATTCAATTAAAATAACCGATTCGCTTGTGTGGCTTTCGGTAATATACGCAATACAGGGCATGCCATTCTCGGTGTTTATGATGGCGGGCTTTGTGCGCGGAATACACAACGCGCTCTTAGAGGCTGCCACAATAGACGGCGCAAGCCAGTTTACCATATTCTTCAAAATAATAGTGCCGCTTTCAAAGCCCTCGCTTTTTGTTGTGGCGCTGCTCAATATAATGGGCACATGGAACGAATACATTACCGCGCTCACCTTTATTCATGATAATACAAAATACACCATGGCGATAGGTCTTTCCTACCTTACAAATTCGGGAACCTACGATGTTAATTACGGCAGAACCTTTGCGGGTCTTACAATAGCCCTTGTGCCTATTCTTATAATTTACGCAATATTCCAAAAGCCGCTGCAAAACGGTATGTCTTCGGGAGACGGCGTAAAGGGTTGATTAGGCTGACGAGAGCCGAACCCATTACGGTTTCGCTCGCCGCCTTTTACCACCTTGCTTGCGCTTATTTTTGTAAGGCGATAGCCTTACTGCAAATTTCACGCTTCGCCTTTCGAAAAAAGGCGGCTGAGAGAAACTCTTCGACCTCACAAACAAATAAGTTTTTGAAAGTGTGAAGACGAAGAACGCAGTAATACTGACGTATTACAAGTGATGAGGCAAGAAAAGGCAAAAAATTATTGTTTGTAGGCGTGATGAGTTCGACTCTCGTCAGCCTAAGCAAAGCCGAGAAATCCGAACCCGCCTAAAACGGCTTAATTTCGGCTTGTCGTCACTCGCAGGCTATAGGATTTACGAGTCCTGTCACACTAAACACCGAAAGGATTATAGGAATGATTAAAAAAATACTTCCGTGCTTGTTATCCTTTGCAATTATTTTAAGCACCTTTTCCGCACTGCCGTTTTCGGCGGCGGAAAGCACGGGCAATTTAAGACCTGTGACTATTGCCGACAGCTATTCCGCCGACGGGTGGTACAGAACCTACCCCGGCGGCAGCGCGGATACATCGACACGCTATATCGAAATCGCAAAGGAGGGCGCCGACGATGTAGGCTCGCTGCACTTTGTAAACTCGGGTAATCAGGGCGATATGCGCGTTAAGCTTACAAAAGCGATTGCTGCGGGAGACTACAGTCTTAATTTTAAAATTAAGGGCAGCAGAACCTTTGCGGAAAGTCTTTACTTTGTGGAGGACGGAAATGACGCAGGTCGGGTTCAGCTGATGCCCGGCGTAAAGAGCTATTCCGACTGGACGGAGATTACCCTGCCGTTTACCTCACGCGGCGGCAGCACCTACGGCTTTTTCTTCAGCCAGTTCAATGCCGCAGCAAGCATATATATCGATAATTTCAAGGTTTTGGACGCAAGCGGTAACGATATGCTGGACGGCGCGGGAAACTTCTGCACAGAGGATACGGGCGAAGAAACAAGCAAAATGCAGCAGCCGTATGAGTATGTAAGCAGTGATTACTGGTACAGAACCTACCCGAGCGGCAGCACTGCCGATAATACTGCGCATTATATAGAAATAGCCGCAGACGGCGCAGACGACCCAGGCTCGCTGCACTTTGTAAACACTACGCCCGAAAGCGATATGCGCATAAATATTGCGAAAACAATTCCTGCGGGCGATTATACGCTGAAATTCAAAATAAAGGGCAGCAGAACATACTCCGACCAGAATTTATCATTTGCGGAATATGAATACAGGGATACGCCCGTGCAATTGATGGACGGCATTAAAAGCTATGACGAGTGGACCGAGGTAACGCTGCCGTTTACAAGCCGCGGCGGAAGTAACTTCCTGTTTATTTTCAGCAAATACAACTGGCAGACAAGCATATACATTGATAATTTCAAGGCTTTGGACGCAAGCGGTAACGATATGCTGGACGGCATAGGTAATTTCAACCGTTTAACGTCGGGCGGCGATGAATCCGATATTCCCGAGGATGTTCTTGCGCTGAATGACAGTAAAACCGCGAACAGCTGGTATAAATTTTCCGACGGTACTTACACGGCTATAAGGAAAGCCGAAATTGTGGGCAACGGCTGCTTTGATAACGGCGCTTTGCATATAAGAAATGTAACACAGGGCGGGGATATACGCGTTTGCGTAAACAAGACCGTTCCCGCGGGGGAATATACGCTTAAAGCCAACATTAAAGGTAAAAAAGGCGTGCTTTCCGAGGCTTTCTATTTTTCATCGCTTAGCGATACAGCCAACAGCTTTACCTTCTTCAACAAAAACACATACGCCGATTGGACAGAGGTTACATCAACCTTTAAAACAAACGGCGGCAGCGATTTTATAATCTTTTTCAGCCAGTATAACGGCGATTGCGATATTTACCTTGATAATCTGCGTATTATCGATAAAGACGGCAACGATATGTTAGATGGGCTTGGCAGCTTTTGCACCGACCCCGCAGTGGGCGAGCAGACCGAAGGCAAAATAACGCCGTCGCTTATATCGGGAAACGCCGCAGGGATTAACGCAGCTTTGCCGGAGCGTGCTTTAATAGGCGAGCTAAAGGCGGCTGACGGCGCAGTGCTGCTTAACGGTAAAAAAAATACCAACGTTAAATTTAAGGCATATGCGGATGGCAGTATGGATATTTCATACTGCGCGAATGAGGGCGATATATTATCGCTCGATGGCGATTTTACCGATAACTATTATAAAAAGCACATAGGTCCTGCTTCTTTCAGGTATTCGGGCGGAAAATGGGAAAATCTTTTAACCGCCGATAAAGCCGAGTTTTATTTCTTTGAAACATTGATAGAAAACAGTGGCTTTACTTCGGGTATTGACGGCTGGGAGCAAAACTCTCTGCCTGCCGGCAGTAAGGATACAATATCCGCCGAAGCTGCAGGCTATGACGGCGCAGCGCTTAAGGTTACGCACAGTAAGGCCTCGGGCGACAGCGTTTACAAGGTAAGAACAAGCAAATACATACCTGTAACGGCGGGCGCGACCTATAAGCTCCGCCTTTATGTAAAGGCGAGCGGGAATATGCGGCTCGGCGCATCGCTTCGTGGAAACGGTTCCTCTGCTGTTCCGGCAGAGTCGGGGCTTAATACGGCAATTACAAACAGCACCGACGGCTGGCAACAGATGAATTATACCTTTACCCTCCCGCAAGATGCCACGCTTACGGGGGTAAAGGTGCAGCTTGATAATGCGTTTTATTCATCCGATGCCGAAATACTGTATGACAGCATTGCGTTTTACAGGGTATGCGAGCCGGGAGATGTAAATGCCGACGGCAGCCTTGATATACTCGATATGATACGCTTTAAAAAGGTCAGAGCCGGTATAGCGGAATATACAAGCCCCAATGCCGCAGATATAAACGGCAACGGCTATATAAATACTATTGACACGGCAATGATTAAAAGGCTTCTGCTCGGTCTTACCGATTACGGCTCTGTGCCGGAGGTTGCAATGATTGCGCCTGACACGGCGTATTCCTACAATGCTTCTGCAAGGGCTTATCTTACCGCCGAAAATCCCACGGTTGACGATTACGCCGTGCTTATGACCGATTCGGCACAGGATATAAAAATAGTACTTGAATGTCCGGTAGAGGGTGCGAAATTCAAGGTTGAATACGGTACAAGGGCGGATTACTCCGACGCGGTAACGGTTAATACAACCGGTAAGAGCATAGCTGTTAATAATCTTTTGAGAAATACAAAATATTATGTAAGAATAACCGCCACGGCTAACGGAATTACCCGACAGGCGGAAAGCTCGTTTAAAACCGCAGATATAGGTCCGCGCGTAATGACCGTGGGCGGAATTACAAATGTCCGTGACCTCGGGGGCTATGAAACCTCTTTCGGAAAAACCACCTTGCAGGGACTGGCTTTCAGAGGTGCGCAGCTTGATATTAAGGGTACATCACGACTGACGGCGCAGGGTGCTGAGCTGCTCGGCACGGATATTGCCTTGGGGCTTGAAATAGATTTAAGAACGGCAAGCGAAACGGGCGGGCTTACAAAGAGCGTTGTTACGTCAGCAAAATATCTGAACAGCCGGATAGGCTCGTATACCGCGGCTTTTTCAAGCGACCAAAAGGAGCTGTTCCGTCAGATATTTGCATCATATGCAGATGTAAATAATTATCCGATTTATGTTCACTGCGTATACGGCGCGGACAGAACAGGCACGGTATGCTATATTTTGAACGCCCTGCTCGGTGTGGACGAAAAAACCTTGATACAGGATTATGAGTTTACTACCTTTTCGGACGCAGGCTTGCGCTCGGCTGCAACAAATGCGGAAATGAAAGCATTTTTAAGCTCTTTCTGCGCGCTTTCGGGTGATACCCCTGCCGAAAAAGCCGAGAATTACTTGCTTTCCATAGGCGTAACAAGCGAGGAAATAAGCACCATTCGCGGCATTTTCTTCGGGGAAATACCCATAAATTAAGCTCTGTGCGGCGGATGCCGCGTAAATATAAAATTCCGGCAGGACGCCGAAAATAAGTTTGGAGGTAAATTTTTATGAAAAAAGCGTTTCCATTTAAAAAAAGGCTTTCCGCAGTGTTGGCGGTTGTTTTGGCAGTCGCCGCCGCAGCGGGAACAGCACCGGCAAGCGCACAGGATGGAACCTACGCGTATAGCGTGATCGGTGATTACGGCAATTTTGAAGGCACTCTTTGGCATTTCAGCGATAACAGCAGCGAAGACACGTTGAGCTTTAACGCCGAAAAGCAGCCGGTCGTTACAAAGGGTTCTAAGTCTACGGGAAACGAAGCTACGGCACTGAACTACCGCAGGGTAACGCTTGCGGCGGGCGATTATCAGTTATCATTTTCGCTTAAAGCTTCGTCACAGGCATATTACATAGTAAGCGGATACGGATTTGACTCTGCAGGCAATGCAGAGGCGCTGAAATACGAAAAAACCGCAGAGGGCAGCGTCGGCACGGAATGGACCGATGTTACGGCAAACTTTACCGTAAACGGCAGCTATACCTCGGTTGAATTTCGTATAATTCTTCGCGGTGCTGCCGGCACACAGATAACGGTTGATAAGTTAGAGACCAAGGCGTTTGAAGAGAAACAGGAATATGCCTGTGTACCCTCTTCTGCAGGTTGGGACGGAACTTATAAGACTGAAAGCCCACTTGCTAACAGCTATATAGAGACTTCATCAGAGGGCTACAAGGAACCCGGTTCATTGCACTTTTACCAGTACGGCAGCAGCGACCGTGCCGACCGTAATATTTATTACACACTCGGCGGATTAGCGGTAGGAAAAACGTATACGTTGAAAATGGCAGTTAAGGGCGACACAAGAAAAATTGATTGGGCAGTTGCTATGAATATTGAATTGGCTTACAGTAATAATTCAATATGGGCGGAAACCAACAGCAATGTATTGACAATAACGGATAATTATTCCGATTGGCAAGAGCTGAGCTATGATTTCACTGCAAATAACGATTCAACGCAGATACGGTTCAACACCAGTCAGTACGGACAGATCGATTGCCTTATCGATGATATTTCGGTTTGCGAAAAAGGCGGTACAACAAACTTAATTGCAAACAGCGATTTCTGCAAAACCGAAAAGGTTTTAATAAATGAAAACTTAATTAAAAACGATGAGGTTAAGCTTACCGATATACCCGGCATTGATATGGGTATGCTCAGAAAAGACGGCGCAAGCGCCGCGGCTGTTCCCGGCGGCTCTTACGACGGTTCAACCGCTCTGAAAGTCACAGCCGACGGACTTGAGGGCTATTTCCAGACATACGGCAATGAATCGGAAACCGATTTCCCCGATGCTGTAAAGAGAGGTAAAATTGCCTTTGTTAAGGGCGATACCGCCGTTAAGGCAAGCGGATATTTCAAGAAACTTGATACAAGCGATGCAGGCGCTGAGCCTAAGGTATGGTTCGGTTTCGGAAAAGAGTATACCGTAAAGAAATTTTTGGTTTCTAAGACCATCAGTTCAATCGGCTCGCATTATAACAGTGAGTCGGATCGTCTGGATACTGAAAAATACGAAGCTATGGATAACGGTTGGGTAAAATTTGAAATGTCCTTAACCGATGATATGCTCGCGTCCTCCGAGCTTAAAACCTCACTTGCCGAGGCGGAGCGCATAAGATTTATGTGCGGTTTAGACTGCGACGGAGATGATGGCAAGAAAAGTTATCACGGCGAGGCGCTTTTCGATGACGTCAAATTCGAAATTATTTCAAAATACGCTCCGGGCGACTCAAACGGGGACGGCGATATTGATATTCGCGACCTTGTTCATATGAAGAAATACGCCGCAGGCACCGTTAAGTTTACAGATATGACGCGCGGAACCTGGCTTTCGGATATAGGCTACAACGAAAGCCCGTCAATTACAAACGAAATGGTTTGTATGCGTAAATATCTTATAGGCGCGTCAAGCAAATACGGAAAATAATTAAATAATAAAAGCCCGGTGCAAAGGGTGCATCGGGCTTTTGCGTAACGGGTGAGAAAATGCAAAATAAATCGGATACATATAAAAGACCGCTGAAGCACAAAAGAATTGAGCCGCAGGCTTTAGCAGAGGTATGCGGGGATAAATCCGCCTTTCAGGGGTGGAAGATAAAAAAGCTTTCGGATATTTCTTTTCCCTTAACAATTAAAAAGGAAGAAATAATAATAGATTTCGGGGGTCACTTTACGGGTTATCTTAATATCGAGCTTGCGGGCAGACCCGAGCACATACCCGATTCCCCCACAAATATAGCCTTTTCCTTTGCCGAGATGCCTATTGAGCTTGCCGAAACGGCGGAGGACAGCGAAAATTCACTGTCTGTCGGGTGGCTGCAAAACGATTTTAAAACAATAGCCTTTATGCCATATAAGGGCAGCCTTGAGCGCCGCTATTCGTTCAGATATTTAAAGCTGAAGCGTACTGATTCGGTGCGTTTTGCGGTTGATATAACCGCGCTGTATATCGACGCAGTGTCGGCGGTGGATATAGATGATGCGCTGCCCCTTAATACGGCGGACAGCACACTTGCCGCAATAGACAAAATATGCGTTAATACCCTTAAAGAGTGCGAGCAGGATGTTTTTGAGGACGGACCGAAACGCGACCGCAGGCTGTGGATCGGCGATTTACGACTGCAGGCGCTGGTTGACTATGTGACCTTTCGCAATACCGACCTTATAAAGCGGTGCATTTACTTATTTGCCGAGCATCTTAACGAAAAGGGACTTGTGCCGCCCTGCGTATTTCCCGATACTCCGCCCTATGCCGACCAATGGTTTTACCTTGATTATTCGCTTTGCTTTGTGCTTTGCCTTGTCGATTATTTGGAAAATACAGGCGATAAAACACTGCCCGAGGAGCTTTACGGAATTGCGCTGCACCAAATAGAATATACCGACAGTGTTTTTGACAGAACGAAGGGAATAATTAACGAGGGATTTTTTATAGACCACGGCAATTACGACCGCAGCACGGCGTCCCTCGGATATTTTGCCTATGTGCTGCGCAGTATGATAGGATTATCGGAAAAGCTCGGTAAGCCTGCCGATAAATTTAAAAATATTCTTGCCGATGTAAATTCTGCCCTGCTTTCAAAAAGGGACGGAAAAACAGGGCTTTTCACCGCGAAAAACGGCGAGATATCGTGGCAGTCGCAGGTGTGGGCGGCGCTCTCGGGCGCGTTGAGCTGCGAAGAAACGAAAGGTTTGCTTAAAAAAACCGCCGAGTATAACCCGGGAATACATATGTCCTCGCCCTTTATGACCCACTATTATTTAGAGGCGCTTTATTCCTGCGGAATGGCGGAAACGGCAAACGAATATATAAAGAGCTACTGGGGCGCGATTATAAACGCCGGGTTTGACTGCTGCCCCGAATGTTTCGATATTACAAACGACAGGGTAACGCCCTATTCAAACCCCGTGCTTAACAGCGCCTGCCACGCATGGAGCTGCACGCCCTCGTACCTTATACGAAAGGGAAAGTCGTAATATGATAAACATTTTAAGAAAGCCGGACGATATAAAAATCGAATGCGAAGAGGATAATGCCGACTGCACGGTTGAACCGAAATAAGGGACGAAAAGCTTTACATATATGTAACGGCGGCTGTTGCCCGCCCGCGCTTTATCTGCCTACGCTGGAATTACCGCGTTACCGAGCCTACCCGCATAATGGGGGATAAATGGGAGCGCTCCTACGGGGATATGGAATGGCACTCGCTAAACGGGGAAATATTTATGCCGTGGTATTTTCTTGCAAACAGCGGCGATAAAACCGTGGGCTGCGGAGTTATGACGGGGGCCAGCAGCTTTGTAAGCTTTCAGTGCGACGCTTCGGGCTGCACGGCGTGGTTTGATGTTCGCTGCGGCGGCACAGGCGTAAGGCTTAACGGCAGACGGCTGCTTGCGGGTGTTATTGTATGCCGTGAATACAGCGGAATTTCAGCTTTCGCTGCGGCAAAAGCGTTTTGCCGCGTTATGTGCGAAAATCCCCGATTGCCCGAAAAGCCCGTATACGGCAGTAATAATTGGTACTACGCTTACGGTAAAAGCAGCCGCGCCGAGGTTATAAGGGATGCGGAAATAACCGCCGAGCTATCAGCGGGAAACGAGAACAAACCGTTTACGGTAATAGACGACGGCTGGTCGGTTAATCCCTGCGCGGGACCGTGGGAACCGAATGAAAAGTTCGGCGATATGGCGAAAATTGCCGAAGAATTTAAAAAAATCGGGGTAAGACCCGGAATATGGATAAGACCGCTTTGCGATAAGGAGCTTGAAAAGCTGCACCCGGAATGGTGCTTATCACGAATAAATGACGGCGATACAAATACCGAGCCGTCATACTGCCTTGACCCCACCGTTCCCGAGGTTCGAGAATATGTAAGGTCTACCGTTCGCAAAATGACCGAATGGGGCTACGAGCTTATAAAGCACGATTACACCACCTACGACCTTTTCGGCGCGTTCGGCTGTATGCTTAACGGCAAAATAACCGCAAAGGACGGCTGGAGCTTTCATGACGAAAGCAAAACGAGCGCCGAAATAGTTTCGGAGCTTTACGGAGTAATAAGGGAAGCCGCGGGCGACGCGGTTGTTATCGCCTGCAATGCGGTATCGCATCTGTCCGCAGGGATTTTTGAGGTATACAGAACGGGCGACGACACAAGCGGCAGGCTTTGGAGCCGCACCCGCGCTTACGGCGTCAATACCCTTGCTTTCAGGCTTTGCCAGAACGACGCATTTTATAAGATTGACGCCGACTGTGTGGGGATAATCCCCGGTAAAATTGATTGGAGCCTTAATAGGCAGTGGCTGGATATTCTTTCTGTCAGCGGCAGTCCGCTTTTTATATCGGTCAAGCCCGATGATATTACCGACAGCATGAAAGAGGATATAAAAAAGGCGTTTTTCCGCAATTCCGGGCAAAAGGATAAAGCCGAACCGCTTGACTGGCTTTATAACAATCAGCCGCAGTGCTGGCTTATAAACGGCGAAAAAAGAGAATACGATTTTGTGGAAAATTCTTACCCGGAATTACTTTCGGGCAGCACGCAAAGCTATTAAGGAGAAGTGCTATGAAGGAAAACATAAAAATAGGCATAATAGGACTCGGTCAGCGCGGGGACGTAATGCTCGAAAACCCTATAATACCGATGATGAAGAACGGCGCGGGCATAGAAATAGCCGCGGTTTGCGACCTTTTGCCCGATAGGGTGACCGCAGCGGCGGAAAAACTGGAAAAGGCAGGCTTTTCACGCCCAGCCGAGCTTACGGATTATAAAGAGCTACTTAAAAATAAAGAGCTTGACGCGGTGTATATAGCCGTATCGTGGGAGGCGCACGCCGAGGTTGCCGTGGCGGCAATGCACGCGGGAAAATACGTAGGACTTGAAGCGGGCGGAGCATATTCGATTGACGACTGCTGCAAGCTTGTGCGCGCTTATGAGGAAACAGGCACGGAGCTTATGCTTATGGAAAACTGCTGCTACGGCAGGCGTGAGCTTATGGCGCTTAATATGGCGCGCAAGGGCGTTTTGGGCAATATTATGCACTGCTCGGGCGCATACTGCCACGATTTAAGGGAAGAAATTACAAGCGGCAAGGAAATACGGCATTACAGGCTGCGCAACTATATTCACCGCAACTGCGAAAACTACCCTACTCACGAAATAGGACCTATTGCAAAAATTCTTGATATAAACAACGGCAACCGCTTTTTAACGCTTTGTTCTGTTTCGTCAGCTGCAATGGGCCTGCACGAATACGCCATACAAAAAAAGGGCGCGGAGCACCCGCTTTCAAATATAAATTACGCGCAGGGCGATGTTGTAACTACGGTTATTAAATGCGCGGGCGGGCAGACCGTTTGCCTTACCCTTAACACAACCCTGCCGCACGCATACTCGCGGAAATTTGAGGTGCACGGTACAAAGGGTATGTATATGGAGGATAACGACAGCGTATTTTTGGACGGCAACGCTGAGCACACAAAAAACGAGTGGGACTGGAAACCGATGTGGGGCAACGCCGCGCAGTATGAAAAGGAATACGACCACCCGCTCTGGCAAAACGGCGGAGTGGGGCAGGATATGCACGGCGGCATAGACCACCTGGTTTTCGCGGCGTTTGTAAACGCGGTTAAAACGGGAGCGCACGCGCCGATAGATGTATATGACGCAGCAACCTATATGTGCATAACCGCCTTGAGCGAGGAATCAGTCGCCAAGGGCGGAGCGCCCGTCGCTTTCCCTGATTTTACGGGTGGCAGATGGACAGAGCGCTCGGACATTGCCGATAACGAATATACCTTCGATAAATTAAACAATGGCAGAGATATATACTTCGCCGACTGAACGGCACAGATTATTTTAAGAGAACATAAATGCTGAAATTAAAAACAGAAAATTGCCGAATTGCCGCCGTTTATGATATGCGGTATGAAACGCCTGTTGATATAACCGACGGCAGCGGAAATTTCGGGAAACCCGTGTATACCCTTAAATCGCAGGATATAACCAAAGAAAAAAGCCCGAATTTACACCGTATAACGATTATTCCGTCCCCTATACGGAAACGGAAAACGGAATACAGCTAAATAAAGATTTCGGGGTTTCCCTAACGGCGGAGGAAACAGACGGCGGAATTGTATTGGAAATAAATTTCACAAATGAAGATGTGAGCGCATGCGGAATTTCCCTACCGTTCAGCTTTATGGGGCAAAAGAACAATTTATGGGAGCGCCAGTTTACCGCTTCAAGCCCTTACCGCACGGCGGACGGCAAGCACCTTATGTTTTATCTTGTTCGACCCGACGGTAAAAATCTGGTTTGCATTGCAGAGAACGAAACGGACGGCTACAGAATAAATTATTCGGATTTCCTTTGCGGGCACTATATTATGGGCATACAGTTTCTCTCTCAATTCGATAGGGCTTACGGAAGACAGACAAGAGCAGAGAAAAGAGTAAAGCTGCATATAAAGGCGGTAAGCGACTACCGCGAGGCGCTTGAAAAGGCAAGCGGGCTGTGGGGTATACTCGCGCTTTACTAAAGGTGTCAAACACATTGATTTTCATTCCAAAAGTTTCGCGCATTGACTCAATTACCGACCTGTCATTTACGGTTCGTGCGTCCACCATTGTAAAGAGTATACCGTCGATTTTAAGGTCGGGATTGATACCGCGCTTTACCTGTGAATAAGTACGCAATAACAGGTCAAGACCTTTGGTAGACAAAAT
>ERZ857969.1361-NODE-1361-length-34117-cov-9.564794_pt1 | contig 34117 bp, 25 predicted proteins | sample MGYA00519864_ERZ857969 | MGnify/ENA primary metagenome ERZ857969 (study PRJEB31778, sample SAMEA3449382) | human gut metagenome | biome: human gut; feature: human-associated habitat; material: faeces | place: United Kingdom | collected 2010/2012 ... | reverse complement strand
GGCTGCTACTGTTGCAGAACTCATGTTTCCTGTTTCCCGTTGCGTTCGAAATACGCGCGATTGCTGCATCGTCGGATTCTGTGCCACGAACGGCTGCGGATCCTGTGCTGCCGGCTTCTGCTGTTCCGCAGGTAGTGGTTCGGGAACATCTACTGGCACGTCTTTGAGCGTGGGCATCGATTTCAGCGAGTCGAAAATGCTTTTGATGCCCTCGTCATTGGCATCGATCGCATTATCGGAAGACCAATGGCGTCCCTTGCGTGGATCCTCATTGAACGACGGTGCGGTATTGGGCCAATGTGCGCAGACCGGCACGGGATTGTCTTTTTATACGCCGAGAGGCAGATACCTTTGTTCGATTCTCGGTGGGAATAATCGTAATGTGTTGCTGCGGCGTTCTCAGTACCGTTTTGCCGATGATACGGATTCCTCAGCTAGATTCGCTCGTTCTTTTGTCATTGGAAAGATTTTCAACAGTCGTTGGGTGCTGGAGCGTACCAAACGTGACCATAATTTACGCGTCAATGTTGAAAGGCTTAGCGGTCAAAGCCAGGCTCTGTCTGGATATCTAAAGCAGGTGTCTGGTTGCAACGATGTTGATGCCATCCGAGGTCTGGAAGGTTTGTGGCTTCGCTACTCGTCGGCGGCATCTTCGGATCGTTCCTGAATGCGGTGATCTGGCGCGTGCCAAACCACATCAGCATCACCAATCCGAAACGCAGCTTCTGTCCGAAATGCGAAGCGCAGATCGCATGGTATGACAACATTCCGATCATCTCCTGGCTGGTGCTTGGCGCGAAATGCCGGCACTGCAAGGAGCCGATCGCCGCACGCTATCCGCTGGTCGAATCGCTCGGCTGACTGGCTTTTCTGGCCGTGACCGCGGGCGGGTTGTTCGGTGACTACCCGGCGTGGGCGTTGACGGAACTGTATGCGTTCGCATGCGTGTCCATAGTCATAGCGTTCATCGATCTGGACCACCATCTCATCCTCAACGTGGTGCTCCTGCCCACGTTGATCGCCACCGTAATGCTGCTGGCCGTGGCCTCGCTGGGCACGGGGGAGTGGGTACGGCTTGGATGCGGAGTCCTGTGCGCGCTGATTCTGTTCGTGTTCTACTTCGTACTGTCCCTCATCTGGAAAGGCGGTATGGGGGATGGAGACATCAAGCTTGCGTTCATTCTGGGACTGCTGCTCGGCTGGTTGGGATGGCCACAGTTCGTTGTCGGCGCGTTCGCCGCGTTCTTCATCGGCGGGGCGATCAGCCTGATGTTGCTGGCCGTCAAAAAGGTCGACTTGCATGGCGGCATCCCATTCGGACCTTCCATGCTGCTCGGCGCGTGGCTCGGCATCTTCGCTGGAGCTTCACTGGCCACCTTGTATCTGCAATGTACCGGGCTTGCGTAACGCGGCCGCATTCGAGACCCATATATATGAGGAGAGACCATGAGAGCAATAACGGCGCTGTCGATTGGTGTTCCGCGAAGCCGACTTCCCCTACATGTCCCTGTCGGATCTGCGGTCCACTCTGCCGTTCCAGTACAAAGGCATGATTCTGCTGCCCATCGAGGAATCGGAACTTGACTTCGTACCGCTGTCCGTGCTGGATGACGAACAGAACGGCAAACAGCTGCATGGCATACTCGTGGCCAACGCGCTGAGCATCTCCTTCGAAGATGCGGAACGCATCAAAAACCAGATCGGCCTGCAGAACGTGACCGGAGACGAACGTCTCGAAAAAGCCGAGGAAGCGATCCGTGAAACCACGGCACAGCTGATCGTCGGTGTCCGCAACAAGGCCATGGCCAAGGAGCTCATCCAAGCGAACACGTCTGATGGAGACAAGACCTCGTTGCTGTCCATGAACGTGTCGGATATCAGCAAAGCGCTCAAGGCCGGCGGTGTAGGACGTTCCGGCAAGCCGGAGAATCCATCCGATTGGACCATGCGCGCCAACCTGATTCCGAGCTCCATCGTGGCGCTCAATCGAGACCGAGCCATCAAATACCTGCTCACTTATGTGCTGATCTTCGTAACGGCCGTGGCCATCGCTATCAGCGTGTTCATGGCTATCCAAGCCGGACTTGCCGACCACCGTGTGGAAGTGGCCCAGGAGAAGACCATATCCCTGCAAAAGGAAAAGGCCCAGTTCAAAGAAGTAGAAGACACGTTGAATTCGCTGGACGACTCACAGAAGGCGAAAATCGCCATGCTGTATGACGAGATGGACTGGATGAAGGTGGCCATGCGCTCAATGGCGCGTTGCCGGCAGGTGGCCAGTATACGAATCTGGAACTGAAAAGCTACCAGATCTCCGGGGCGAACGGCTCATCCGACTCCAACACTGCCACCGTATGGTCGGGCAACGGCGTGGTTTCCGTGGGCTTCACCATCGATTCCCCGGACTTCATCTCCGCTTTCCATATCTGACCAACCTTGACTGCGCTGGGAATCCATATCGTGGAACTTGGTATGGAACCATAGGACGAGACTGTCAGCATGTGACGGTAGGCTGTGCGCTTGTAAAGACCCCAAACCGTTCAAACCAGAAGGTGCATTGTGGCTGTATCCAAACTCGATGAAGTCGTATCCCTCGCCAAGCGTCGTGGCTTTGTTTTTCCTGCCGGTGAAATCTACGGCGGAACCCGTTCCGCGTGGGATTACGGTCCGCTCGGCGTCGCGCTGAAAGACAATATCAAGCGTGAATGGTGGCGTTCCATGGTCGTCACCCGTGGCGATGTGGTGGGCGTTGACACGTCCATCATTCTTCCGTCGGACGTGTGGGTGGCTTCCGGCCACGTGTCCGTGTTCAACGATCCACTGATCGAATGCCTCAACTGCCACAAGCGCCACCGTGCAGACAAGCTTGAGGAATCCTATGCCGAAAAGCATGGCGACAAGCTGCCGGAAAACGGTCTTAAGGATATTGTGTGCCCGGATTGTGGCACCCGTGGCAACTGGACCGAACCGCGCGACTTCAACATGATGCTGCGTACCCACCTCGGACCGGTCGAAGACGAAAACTCGCTGCACTACCTGCGTCCGGAAACCGCGCAGGGCATTTTCGTGGACTTCAAGAACGTGATGACCTCTTCTCGTTCCAAGCCGCCGTTCGGCATCGCCAACATGGGCAAGTCCTTCCGTAATGAAATCACCCCGGGCAACTTCATCTTCCGTACCCGCGAGTTCGAACAGATGGAAATGGAATTCTTCGTGGCTCCGGGCACAGATGAGGAATGGCACCAGTACTGGATCGATGCACGCACCCAGTGGTACATCGATCTTGGCGTGAAGCCGGAAAACCTGCGCCATTATGAGCATCCGAAGGAGAAACTGGCTCACTATTCGAAGCGCACCGTCGACATTGAATACAAGTTCGGCTTCCAGGGATCCGATTGGGGCGAACTCGAAGGTGTAGCCAACCGTACCGACTTCGACCTTTCCGCGCATGCCAAGCACTCCGGCGAGGATCTGAGCTACTTCAATCAGGCCACCGGCGAAAAGTACGTGCCGTACGTCATCGAGCCGGCCGCAGGCCTGACCCGCTCTCTCATGGCCTTCCTCGTTGACGCCTACGACGTTGACGAGGCACCGAACACCAAGGGCGGCGTCGACAAGCGTACTGTGCTTCGCCTTGATCCTCGCCTGGCTCCGGTCAAGGCCGCCGTGCTGCCGTTGAGCAAGAAGCCGGAACTGCAGACCGTGGCACATGATCTGGCAGCCGACCTGCGTCAGCATGACTGGATGATCGACTACGACGAAGCCGGTGCGATCGGCCGTCGCTACCGCCGTGAAGACGAAATCGGCACCCCACTGTGCATCACTGTCGATTTCGACACGCTCGACGATCAGGCCGTCACCATTCGTGAACGTGACACCATGCAGCAGGAGCGCGTCGCACTCGACAAAGTGGCCGATTATGTGGCTGCACGCATTGGTGAGAAGCATGTGCGCTATCCGCAGCTACCGGTTGAGATGGGCGGCGAGGCTTGGCCTGAGTCCGTTAAGATCGCCGAAGCCGGTGGCTTGTACTAAAGCTGGTTACTGGTTACCATAGCGTTCTTATGCCAGATAGCATTGTGACTGCTTGCGAGGAATCCGACGTGCTCGACCCGCGTACCGACGCGGTGAGGTCGTCGGTTCCTCCGATTATTAAGCCTGTTGATTTAGGGCCGGTGCATGTTGAAACGCCGGTGGTTCTTTCGCCTATGGCGGGAGTGACTAACTGGCCGTTCCGCGTGATTTGCGAAAGCTACGGGCCGGACGGTCTGTACGTGGCTGAAATGATTACCGCACGCGCGTTGGTTGCCCGCAATCCCAAAGCATTGCGGTTATGTCATTTCGCTCCCAGCGAGAATATCCGCTCGCTGCAACTGTATGGCGTGAATCCAGCAATCGTGGAACAGGCTGCGAAAATCGTCATCGATGAAAACATGGCTGACCATGTCGACCTGAATTTCGGATGTCCCGTGCCCAAAGTGACCAGACGCGGCGGCGGTTCGGCGTTGCCATGGAAGATGGATCTGTTCCGCGAGATCATCCAACGCGTAGTCAAGGTCTGCGATGCGGCCAATGTGCCCGTTACGGCGAAGATTCGTGTCGGCATCGACCACGAGCATGAGACGTTCCTTGAAGCCGGGCATATCGCGCAGGAGGAAGGTTGCAAGGCTGTTACCTTGCACGCGCGTACTACAGCCGAATATTACGGTGGGCATTCCGACTGGAGCAGAATCGGCGAATTGGTCGAGGCGCTTGATATTCCAGTGTTCGGTAACGGTGACATTTGGGGTGCGAACGATGCGCTTGCCATGGTTGCCGAAACCGGTTGCGCTGGCGTTGCGATCGGCCGTGGTTGCCAAGGCAGGCCGTGGCTGTTTGCCGATATTAAGAACGCGTTCGCTGGCAGTGAGAAGCGTGTCGACCCTACGCTGGGAGACGTGTGCCGTGTAGTTGAACGTCATGCGGAATTGTTGACTGAATTCTATGATGGCGATGAGCAGATGGCCGTGCATGATCTGCGTAAGCATATCGCGTGGTATCTCAAGGGATTCCCCGTTGGGGGCTCCACCCGTCGCGCGTTCATGGAATGTGAAAATCTTGAGGATGTCAGAACCGAAATAGGCAAGCTGGATCCAGACACCCGTTTCCCCGAACGAGTGGTCGACAAGCCAAGGGGGCGCGTACGCTTCGCAAAGAAAGTGCATTTGCCTTACGGGTGGTTGGAATCACGGGAAACGACGCACGATGAACGTCAGGCGTTGTTCGGTGACGATCCTATGGATGCCAGTTATTGAACATGACATGCTGATGTGGTTAAATTGTGTGGGGGCGCCGAAAGAAGATACATCTCAGGCGAAATGAACACGTTAGCAGTAAAAAAGTGAAAAAACGTCGTTACACACGACGAAAAGCGCGCGTATTACGGCGCGTCTGCGATAAAGTTGTGCGTAAACGCGAGTGACAGGAGACTATGGTGAGCGAGATTGCCCAGACTGACAATTTCAATGACAAGACGAACATCAAGGTTGTCGGTGTTGGTGGAGCTGGCGGTAATGCCGTCAATCGCATGATTGCCGAGGGTCTTCAAAGTGTTGAATTTATTGCGATCAATACCGACGCGAAGGATCTGATGCGTTCCGACGCTGATGTCAAGATCTCCTTGAACGATGCCACTAGCCGTGGTCTTGGCGCCGGTGCTGACCCGGAGAAGGGCGCCAAGGCCGCGCAGGATCATCAGTCTGATATCGAGGAATCGCTCAAGGGCGCCGATATGGTGTTCGTGACCTGCGGTGAGGGTGGTGGCACCGGTACTGGCGCAAGCCCGATCGTGGCTCGTGCCGCACACCAGCAGGGTGCGTTGACCATTGCGGTGGTTACCCGTCCGTTCAGCTTTGAAGGCCCCCAGCGTGCGGCTTCCGCAGCACTTGGCATTGAGAATCTGCGCAAGGAAGTCGATGCGTTGATCGTGATTCCGAACGATCGACTGCTTGAGCTTTCTGATCGCACCATTGGTATCGTCGATGCGTTCAAGACCGCCGACACCGCGTTGCTGGCAGGCGTGCAGGGCATCACGGACCTGATTTCTTCCAATTCGTACATTCATGTCGACTTCAACGACGTCAACGCCATTCTGCGTGGAGCGGGCACCGCACTGTTCGGCATCGGTTCCGCTCGGGGCGAGGATCGCGCTACCCAGGCCGCCGAAATCGCCATCAGCTCTCCGCTGCTGGAAGAAAGCATCGAGGGTGCTCACGGCGCTTTGATCAACATCGCAGGTCCGTCCGATCTGAAGCTGCAGGAAGCGGCCGCCGCCACCCAGCTGGTGGGCAAGGCCATCCACCCGGAAGCGCAGATCATTTGGGGTCTTTCCCTCGACGACGCCTATGGCGACGAAGTGCGTGTCACCGTCATCGCCGCAGGCTTTGACGCCAACTCCAAGAAGGCGGCTCAGACCGAGGCCCAGAAGCAGGCCGAGTCTGCGGAAAACACGATTCCGCTGTCGGCGCTGTCCGCGGCTCCGAGAGCGGCGGCTCAGCCTCAGCTCATTCAGACTCCGGAAGCCCCGAAGGTGCAGCCGCTGTCCACTTATATTCCGTCCACTCCGGAACCCGTCGTTCCGTCATTCGATCAGACCACCGAGCATGAGGTGGTGTCTTCGAGCGACGCCGGCGATTTGGATATTCCGGATTTCCTGCGCTAAAAGCAACGCGCAGACGCGAAAGGATCGTTTATGGCAGGTTTTATGAAAAGCGCGATGTCCTATTTGGGCATGACCGACGTTGCTGAGGGTGACGAGGATTTCAGCGAGGAGGATGAGAGCAGTGCAACCTCGTTCGATTCCGACCATTCCGTGACCCCGATGGCTTCGACGCCTGCCGCGACGTCCGTTCCGCGCGAACAGACCAAAGCCAACCCGTTCCAAGGAGGAAGGGTGAGCCGTATCACCACGATTCACCCGAAGTCCTATGAGGACGCGCAGCTGGTCGGGCGTGCCATTCGTGACGGCGTTCCGGTGGTGCTGAACCTAACTGGCGTTGCCGAGGCCGTTGCGTATCGCATTGTGGACTTTTCCGCAGGCGTGGTTTTCGGCGTGCGTGGCTCCATCGAGCGTGTCACTCCGCGCGTGTTCCTGCTGAGCCCAGCCCAGGTGAACATCAAGGTCGAAGAGCCGCAAGCGAATAACTCGTCGCACGATCTGTTCGCCGACTGACGTAGACGAAAGCCATTGCGAAAGCAGACTGTGCAAAGTCTCCATCAGCCATGATGGAGACTTTGTTATGTTCTGTTGCTATGGTGGTACTCCATGATTCTGTCTTTGATTGGTAGCATCGTCCACTTTCTGGTTAATGCCTACATTCTGGTGCTGTTCATTCGCATGATTCTCGATTGGGTTGCCGTGCTGGCTCCGTTGTGGCGTCCACGGGGGTTGGCTGCATCGCTGATCGACGCCATTTATCAGCTGACGGAACCGCCGCTGCGCTGGCTACGCCAATATATCCGCCCTATTCCAATGGGTCCCATCTACTTCGATGTGGCATTCATTGTTCTTTATTTCATTCTCATTGTTATTGATTTCCTCATTTAATACATGTCAAATGCCGATTTTTCGCAAAAAATCGGTGGTTCCGTGCTAGAGTCAACAAATGAAAGCAACAACAGCAAGGCATCAAGCCCAAAGCGAGGTGTAAGATTTATGGCTCTGTTGACGCCGAAAGATATCAGAGAGCATACTTTCCAGACCGTAAGGTTCAAAGAGGGGTATGACGTCGACGAAGTCGACGATTTTCTCGATCAGGTAACCGAGACGGTGGAGGCTCTAGGCAAGCAGGCGGTCGCCAGCGGCCAGGCTACTCAGTCCCTCGGCCCGGATGTTGCGGGGCTCAACTCCAAGATTTCCGAGCTCAGCGCTCAGGTTCAGTCCCTGCAGCAGGAGAACGCGACATTGAAGTCCGCCTCCGAGCAGGCAGCCGGCGCTGGTGATCAGGCAGCTCAGGCCGCACAGGTTGCAGCAGCCAAACTCACCGAGGCTGAGGAAAGCAACCGTGCTCTGTCGGCCCAGAACGAACAGCTTAAAGGTCAGGTGGATCGCCTGTCCGCCCAGGTTGACCAGCTTACCGCTCAGGCGGCTGAAGCTGCAGGCCAGGCGGATTTGGGCGAGCAGCTTACCGCCATGCAGCATGAGCGCGACGCGTTCCGCGCACAGACCGAAGACCTGTCCCGTCAGCTGGCTTCCGCCCAGCAGCAGGTTGTGGTGGCCCAGCAGCAGGCTGCTGAGATTCAGCAGCTCAATGCAAGGCTTGATGAAGCCCAGGAGCAGGTCGCCCAGGCCCAGCAGCAGGATGAGCGTGCCCAGCAGCAGGCCATGCAGATTCAGCAGCTTGCCCAGCAGCTGCAGGAATCGCAGCAGCGTGAAGCCCAGCTGCGCGAACAGGTCGCCAAGGTTGAGCCAAGCACCGAAACCGGCAGCCTGCAGAAGATCGCAGGAGCTGCAGCCAGCGCCAATACGGAGCCGGAGCGCGCCACTGCCATGTTGACCTTGGCCATGCAGCTGCACGACCAGTATGTCGACAAGGGCAAAGCCAAGGCCAAGGAAATCACCGACGAGTCCCAGCGCAAGTACGACGAGCTCATCGGCAATGCCAACGACTACTCCAACCGTACTCGTTCCGAGGCTGACAACTATTCCGAAAGCACCCGTTCCGATGCTGATCAGTATTCGGCTGACACTCGTGCCAAGGCTGATGGTTACCTAAGCCAGAAGACTCAGGAAGGTGACGCGTACTTGACCAAGCGTGCCCAGGAGGGTGACGCGTACTTGACCAAGCGTGCCCAGGAAGGCGACGACTACCTGTCACAGCGCACTCAGGAGGGTAACGCCTACTTGGATCAGAAGACTCAGGAAGGCGATGCCTATCTTGCGCAGAAGACGCAGGAGGGCGATACCTACTTGGATCAGAAGACTCAGGAAGGTGACGCCTATCTTGCGCAGAAGACGCAGGAGGGCGATACCTACTTGGATCAGAAGACTCAGGAAGGTGACGCCTACCTTGTGCAGAAGACTCAGGATGGTGATACGTACTTCTCCACGAAGCACAACGAAGCCGACGAATACGAGTCCGAAGTGCAGAAGCGTGCCTTCGACTACGATTCGAAGACCCGTACCGCGGCCGACGACTATGCCCAGCAGGTCCGCGACAATCTCGAAGCACAGACCAAGGTCATCGAAGGCAACATTCAGGGTCTCAAGCAGTTCGAAACCGAATACCGCGCGCGTCTTACCGAATTCCTCGGCCAGCTTGTGTCGCAGGTGTCTGACACGAACAACTATGATCAGGATTCCCAGAACGACTGAGATTAGGCTGTGTCTGACATCATGACAAATGATCAAAGACGGCTGCGCACTCGCGTGGCCGTCTTTGCGTGTATCGCCGTTGCGGCGCTGGTACTTGATCAGATCACCAAGGCATGGGCGCAGTCGGCGCTTGCCGATGGGCATACGGTACGTGTGATTCCGGGGATTCTTTCATTCACGTTGGTGCATAATCCGGGCGCGTCCTTAGGTATGGGCTCCAACATGACGTGGTTGATTTCCCTGCTTGCCATTGTGGCTTGCGTGGCACTTGTGGGGCTGGAGATCCGTACCATTTCCATGAAATGGACGGTGGTGTTCGCTCTTGCGTTTGCCGGAGCGTTAGGCAATCTCATCGACCGTGTGGCATATGCCGAAGGTTTCCTCAACGGCAAAGTCGTCGACTTCCTCAACTACGGATGGTCGGTCGGCAATGTCGCTGACATTTTCCTGATGGTGGCGGGCGTTGCCGCAGTCGTGCTGCTGTTCGTAGGAGAACCGTTCAGCCAGAAGGAACTTGACGAACGGAACAAGGAACAGATGGAACGAACGGCTGGAGAGAAGAGCGCATGAGCCGTCTTGTTCCCGCACCCGATGCGCTTGTCGGCAAACGTTTCGATGTCGCCGTTGCCAAAATGCTAGGCATTTCCCGTGCCAAGGCAGCGGAACTCATCGAAGGCGGGCAGGCGCGTGTGCTTGGTCGTGACATTTCCAAATCGTCGACCCTGCAATCAGGCGAAACCGTGGAATTTGATATTGTCGAGGAACGAACCGAGCCTGAACCAATCGCGCATGATATGGCCGTGGTCTATGAAGACGACGATGTGGTGGTGGTTGACAAGCCGGTGGGTGTGGCGGCTCATGCTTCTGTCGGCTGGACCGGTCCGACGGTGCTTGGCAGTCTGCTTGACAGGGGAGTGCATATCACCTCTTATGGCGCTGCAGGGCGTCAAGGCATCGTATCCCGTCTCGACGTGGGCACATCTGGCTTGATGCTCGTGTGCAAGTCCGATCTCGCCTACGTGGAAATGCGCAGGCAATTCGCCGAACATGAAGTCGTGAAGACCTATCATGCGCTCGTGCAGGGCAATCTCAGGGAAAACAAAGCAACCATCGAAGCGCCGATCGGTCGCGCCAAAGTCTCCGATTTCCGTTTTTGTGTGACGCCTGCCGGCAAAGAGGCCGTCACCCATTGGGATGTGATGGAACGTTTCGGCGAGGCGACACTGGTTTCCGTGAACCTTGAAACCGGGCGCACGCATCAGATTCGCGTGCATTTCTCATCCATCGGGCATCCGCTTGCCGGAGACGCCATGTATGGCGCCAATCCGCAACTGAGCGAAACGTTGGGACTGGAACGGCAGTGGTTGCACGCGATGCAACTCGAATTCCGCCATCCGCGAACCCGTGTCTGGACTACGGTGAAATCGCATTATCCAGCTGATTTGCAACATGCGCTTGATGTGATGCACGGAAGGCACGACACACAAGATAAGCCCGAAGCGTGAGCACACGTCACCAATCACCGGTAGATTGGACTGCATGGCTACTTCCGGAAATTTCGTACAACTGCATAATCATACGCATTATTCGCTGCTTGACGGCGCATCGAAAATTCCGGATCTGGTCAAGCGCGCCAAAGAACTCAATATGCCCGCCGTCGGCATCACCGACCACGGAAACATGCATGGTGCATACGAAATGTGGAGCACCGCGGTCAAAGAGGGTGTCAAACCGATCATCGGCATCGAAGCGTATGTGACGCCGGAAACCGCGCGACAGGACCAAACCCGCGTCAGCTGGGACACCAATTGGAATCCCGATATCGATCCGCAGCATCGCCGGCGCAACCCCAACGACGTATCCGGCGGCGGCCTGATCACCCACCTTACGATGTGGGCCGAAACCGACGAAGGCCTCGTCAATCTTATGAAAGCGTCCACCGACGCGAATCTTGAGGGCCGTGTCATGCGATACCCCCGAATGGATAAGGAGATCCTTGCCAAATATTCCAAAGGCATCATCGCATCTTCCGGATGCCCGTCAGGAATCATACAAACGCGACTGCTGCTCGGCCAATTCGACGAGGCATTACGTGCGGCAGGCGAATTGCAGGATATTTTCGGACGTGACAATTTCTATATCGAATTCATGGACCACGGTCTGAAAATCGAAAAACAGGTGACCGACGGTCTGCTGGACATTGCGAAAAAACTGAACGCGCCGCTGCTCGCCACCAACGATTCCCATTACGTGCGCGCCGAAGACGCCGGCTCTCAGGATGCCATGCTGTGCATCAATTCGGGATCCACGCTTGACGAGCCGGGACGATTCAAATTTGACGGCACCGGCTACTATCTGAAATCCGCCGAAGAAATGCGTGAGCTGTTCAAAGACATTCCCGAAGCATGCGACAATACGTTGGAAATCGCCGAACGCTGCAATGTCATGTTCGACGATCATGAAGATGGCGCGTTCATGCCCCAATTCGACTGCCCGGAAGGTTGGGATGAGACGTCGCTGTTCCTGAAAAAAGTCGAGGAAGGCTTGGAACGGCGTTATGACGGGCATCCGCCGATCGAAGTGCTCAAGCAAGCCGATTACGAATGCGGTGTGATCTGTCAGATGCAGTTCTGCGGATACTTCCTTGTGGTGGCCGACTACATCAACTGGGCCAAATCGCATGGTGTGATGGTCGGGCCTGGCCGTGGCTCCGCGGCAGGCGCCATGGTGGCGTATGCCATGGGCATCACCGAACTCGATCCAATCAAGCACGGCTTGATCTTCGAACGATTCCTTAACCCGGAACGTGTGTCGCTGCCTGATATCGACGTCGATTTCGATCCGGACGGCCGCGGTCGCGTGCTTGACTATGTCGGAGACAAGTACGGGCGAGACAAGGTCGCGCAATGCGTGATCTACGGCACCATCAAAACCAAACAGGCGCTGAAGGATTCCGCACGAATCATGGGCTACGAATTCTCCATGGGCGAGCGCATCACCAAGGCGTTGCCGCCGGCGCAGACGGGTGGCAAGGATATTCCGCTGCATGATATTTTCGAGCCGAGTTCGAAGCGTTATGCGGAGGCCCGCGAATTCCGTGAGCTTTATGATTCCGATCCGGATGTGAAGCGCGTCACGGATGAGGCGATGGGTATCGAAGGCTTGATCCGTCAGACCGGTGTGCATGCGTGCGCCACGATCATGGGTAGCGAGCCGATTTCGAATACGTCGCCGCTGCTGGAACGTACCGATGGTACGGTTACGACCACGTTGGAGTATCATACGTGTGAAACGCTTGGTTTAGTCAAGATGGACTTCCTTGGTCTTTCCAACTTGACGGTTATTCGCGATACGTTGAACAATATCGAGGCGAATGGCAAGACGCGTATCGACCATACGAAGATTCCATTGGACGATCGTGCCACGTACGATCTGTTGTCGCGAGGTGACACGCTTGGCGTGTTCCAGTTGGATTCTGATGGTATGCGTTCGTTGCTGAAAACGTTGAAGCCGAATAACTTCAACGATATTTCCGCATTGATCGCGTTGTATCGTCCTGGTCCGATGGATATGGATTCGCATACGAATTATGCGAAGCGTAAGAATGGTTTGCAGAAGATCACGCCGATTCATCCTGAAGTGGCCGAGCCGTTGAAGGAAGTGCTTGACGAAACGTATGGTCTGATCGTGTATCAGGAGCAGGTGCAGTCGGCCGCGCGTATTCTGGCGGGTTATTCGTTGGGCAAGGCAGACGTGTTGCGTCGAGCAATGGGCAAGAAGAAGCCCGAGGTGCTGGCCAAGGAGAAGGTGCCGTTCTTCGCGGGCATGAAGGAGCATGGGTATTCCCAGGAGGCGGCGCAGGCCGTGTGGGATATTCTTGTGCCGTTTTCGGGCTATGCGTTCAACAAGGCGCATTCGGCCGCATACGGTTTGATTTCATATTGGACTGCATATCTGAAAACGCATTATCCGGTGGAATTCATGGCCGCGTTGCTGCAGGGTGCGAGTACGAACAAAGACAAGACCGCGTTGTATTTGGGCGAGGCTCGTCGCATGGGCATCCAGGTGTTGTCTCCTGACGTGAACGAGTCGGTGTACGAGTATTCCGCTGTCGGCGATGTGGTGCGTTTCGGTCTTGGCGCCATCCGTAACGTTGGCAAGGCTGCGGTTGATGCGATTGTCAAGGAACGTGAGAACGATCATGGCAAGTATGTGAATTTCCCTGATTTCATCAAGCGTGTGCCGATGGAGGCGTTGAATCGTCGATTGGTTGAATCGTTGATCAAGGCTGGTGCGTTTGATTCGATTGATCCGAACCGTCGTGCGTTGTTTACGATTCATGAGGCTGCGATTAATTCGGTGGTCGGTTTGAAACGTAAGCAGGCTGAGGGCCAGTTTGATTTGTTCGCTGATTTGGAGGATTCCGGCGAAGATGATGCCGGCATGGGTGATGCCATGGTGAGTGTGCCTGATGTGGAGGAGTGGGATAAGAAAACCAAGTTGAATTTCGAGCGTGAAATGCTTGGTTTGTATGTGTCCGACCATCCGTTGAGCGGTATGCAGTCGATTCTGGTGTCGTTGAGTGAAATGTCGATCGCGCATCTGATCGATCGTGCCGCGAATATGCCTGACGGCCAGCAGGTGACGGTGGCAGGCTTGATCACGAATGTGGATCGTCGCGTGTCGAAGAAGGGCAATCCTTGGGCGATTGTGACGATTGAGGATTTGGAAAGCTCCATCCAGTGCATGTTCTTCGGCAAGGTATATGAGGCCGCCGCTCCCGAACTGGCGGTCGATACGGTGGTGCAGATTCGTGGACAGGTTGAAAAACGTGATGAGACGGTGAGCATGCGTGCCACGGAATTTAACGTGCCAACGTTAGAGGCGCAGGATGAGAAGCCGGTGACGATTATGCTGCCGCCGATCGCGCTTGACCAATCGCATGTGCAGCAGTTGGGGCAGATTCTCTCAAATCATCCTGGACCTTGCGAAGTGAAGCTCGCGTTGATGGACGATAAGGGCAATGCCAAGGTGCTGACGTTCGGCGACCGTTTCCGCGTGCGCCGCGACACGAGTCTGTTCGCTGAGATCAAAATCCTTTTTGGTCCCAGTTCGCTGCCTTTGGGCTGACCGGTCGTGGGGATGATGCCGAAAGTTCGGCTGAATATCTCACTATGCGGCTGAACTTGAGACGTGCGGGCGTTCTCGTGACATCACGTTGTTACCATGGGGCGTTATGAGCGAAGAAAACTATATGCGAATCATTGACCTGCGTGGTAAGAAGCTGACCCGAGCTGAAATGCTGGAGGCTATGCCCCGTGCCGAGATGGGCACCAACGAGGCGACCGAACTCGTGCAGCCCATTCTTGACGATGTGAAGGCCCGCGGTGCTGCGGCCTTGCGTGACTTCGCGGAGAAATTCGACCATATCCGTCCGGAGAATCTGCGCGTGCCGGTGGCAGCCATGAAGGCCGCCGTCGACGAGTTGGATCCGGAAGTGCGTGCCGCCATCGAAGAGTCCGTGCGTCGTTCCCGCGCCGTGTCCGCTTCCCAGGTGCCGGCACCGTTCCACACCGATCTGGCTGAGGGTGCCCGCGTTTCCGAACGTTGGATTCCAGTGCAGCGTGTCGGTCTGTATGTGCCTGGCGGCAAGGCCGTCTACCCAAGCTCCGTCATCATGAACGTGGTTCCGGCACAGGCCGCCGGCGTGGAATCCCTCGCCATCGCAACCCCGCCGAGCCGTAACAATGCTGACGGTCTGCCCGACAAGACCATTCTCGCCACCTGCGCCATTCTTGGCGTTGACGAAGTGTATGCGGTCGGCGGTGCTCAGGCTGTGGCCATGTTCGCCTACGGTGCCAAGGGTTCCGAACCGCAGGACGGCGAGATCCTGTGCGATCCGGTTGACAAGATCACCGGTCCGGGCAACATTTTCGTCGCCACCGCCAAGCGCATGGTGTCGGGCATTGTAGGCATCGACGCCGTGGCAGGACCGACCGAAATCGCCATCATCGCAGACAAGGGCGCTAACCCGAGCTGGCTGGCCGCCGATCTGATCGGCCAAGCCGAGCATGACGAACTCGCCGGTTCCGTGCTCATCACCGACAGCGAAGAGATTGCCGAACAGGTGCAGGAGGATCTCAAGTACCGCGTGCCTCGCACCGAGCATTCCGAGCGTGTGAACACGTCGCTGCGTGGTCGTCAGTCCGGCATCATCCTCACCGATGACATCGAACAGTCCATCGACGCGGCCAACGCGTACGCCGCCGAACACCTTGAGATCCAGACCGCCGACCCGGATGCCGTGATCGCCAAGATCCGCAACGCCGGTGCCATCTTCCGTGGCCCGTACTCTCCAGTGCCGCTGGGCGACTACATGTCCGGTTCCAACCACGTGCTGCCGACCTCCGGCACTGCACGTTTCGCCTCCGGTCTGGGCGTGCACACCTTCATGAAGCCGGTCGAAGTCATCGAATACGACGAGCAGGGTCTGAAGACCCTCGCTGCTCGCGTAAATGCTTTCGCCGTTTCTGAAGATCTGCCGGCACACGGCGAAAGCGTGCTAAGCCGCTTCATCGACGATCCATACAACAAGGAAACCATCAAGGAACAGGAAGAGCAGGCAGGCCTTCGATGAGTGAGACTTCCAGCAACGCCATTCCGGCATATCTTCCGCTGCGCAACGATCTGATCGGCGAAGAGCCGTACGGTGCGCCGCAATTGGACGTGCCTGTATGCCTCAACGTCAACGAGAATCCGTATGCGCCGGAACCGGCAGTGGTCGAAACCATCGCACAGCGAGTCAAGGGAATCGCCCCGACTCTCAACCGTTACCCGGATCGTGAGCATATCGCGTTGCGTCAGGCATTCTGCGACTATCTCGAACGCGAGTCTGGCGTCAAGCTGGAAGTCGACCAGCTGTGGGGCGCCAACGGATCCAACGAGATTATGCTGCAGCTGTTCCAAGCTTTCGGTGGTCCAGGGCGCATTGCGCTCAGCTGCGATCCGACGTATTCGATGTATCCGGAATATGCCCGCGACACGTTCACCACGTGGAAGCTTGCGCACCGCAACGAGGATTTCTCTCTGAACGTCGACGCCACCATCAAAGCCATCGAAAACGTCAAGCCTGCCATGATCGTGCTCACCAGTCCGAACAATCCGACCGGCACCCCGCTGAAGATGGACGATCTCAAGCGCGTGCTCGACGCTGCCAAAACCGCTGAAGTCGAAGGTGCCGCCGAAGGCGTGCATCCGGTGGTCGTGGTGGACGAAGCCTACATCGAATTCCGTGATCCAGGCACGCCCACCGCGCTCGAACTCATCGGCGAGTACGAGAACCTCGCAGTGAGTCGAACCATGAGCAAGGCGTTCGCCTTCGCGGGCGCACGAGTCGGCTACCTGGCCGCCAACAAGGGCATCATCGACTGCGTACGCATCGTGCGCATGCCGTACCACCTGTCGGCCGTCACCCAGGCTGCCGCCCTCGCCGCATTCGAACATACCGACGAGCAGCTCAGCCGTGTGGCACACCTGCGCGACACCCGCAATCAGACCGCAGCATGGCTCAAGGAACAAACTTACAAGGGCCAGCCGCTCGAAGTGGCCGAAACACAGTCAAACTTCATTCTATTCGGCGGGCATTTCGACAATCGCGACCGTATCTTCGACGAGCTGCTCCAGCGTGGCGTGCTCATCCGCACCGTCGGCCCTGACGGCTGGATGCGCGTATGCATGGGCACCGACGGGGAAATGGCACGTTTCCGTGAAGCCTTGGTCGAAGTGTTGCGTATTGTGGAACAAGATTGAGCACATACGGGATCGAACCAACACAACAGGACCGAACATTTTCCAAAAGGAGTCGCAACATGGCGCGTACCGCAACCATCGTTCGTGAAACCAGCGAATCCAAAGTTGAACTGAGCCTGAATCTCGACGGCACGGGCAAAACCGACATCGACACTTCGGTGCCGTTCTACAACCATATGATGACGGCGCTCGGCAAGCATTCGCTGATCGACTTGACCATCAAAGCCACCGGTGACACCGACATCGACGCGCACCACACTGTCGAAGACATCGCCATCGTGTTCGGCGAAGCGTTGAAGCAGGCATTAGGAGACAAGCGCGGCATCCGTCGTTTCGCCGACGCTACCGTGCCGTTGGATGAGGCGCTCGCCAAGGCTGTAGTCGATATTTCCGGACGTCCGTACTGTGTGTGCACTGGTGAGCCGGAAGGTTTCGAATACTGCATGATCGGCGGCCATTTCACTGGATCCCTCGTGCGTCACGTTATGGAATCCATCGCCATGCATGCCGGAATCTGCCTGCATCTGCAGGTGATCTCCGGCCGTGATCCGCACCACATCGCCGAAGCCGAGTTCAAGGCCTTGGCGCGTGCGCTGCGTTTCGCCATCGAGCCGGATCCGCGTGTCGACGGTATTCCGAGCACGAAGGGCGCTCTGTGATGAGCGACGATCGAAATAACGATTTCGACGATTTCCAAGGCTTCGACGGATCAAAAGATTTCGGTGACCTCAACGCTGACGGCATGCATTTCAGCGAAGAGGAATTGGAAGCGGCCATGGCCGGCTTCGAGCAGGAATTCAAAGATGCCGAAGCAACCAAGAATGAGCGGGAGGACAATCCGTCATCTGAAGCTTCCGATAATGCGGAATCCTCCGAATCCTCGGGAATTGACGACATGCTCAACGAAGCTGAGGATTCGTTGAAATTCGAAGACGAGCTGCAGGGACTGCTTGGCAATCGCGCGAAAGTGGCGGTGATCATCACCAGACTGACCTCGCCACGATTGCTGTCGGCATTCTGCGAATTGTCCGATATTTCCGCGCAATGCATAGGATCGGCGCAAGGTGCTGTCGCGGTGCTGCGCAATCTCGACGGAGACGGTCCGGAAGCGGCGGTCAAAGACATGACGATCGTCGTTGCCGGCATGCCTGCGATTCTTGCCGTCAACCGTGCGGACAAGCTCGAAGCGACGATGTACGTGGAAGGCAAGGCAGGCAAAACCTTCGCTCCGCCGGTGCTATTCACCTCCACCGCACCGTTCGTTGAGGATCTCATGCTTGGCATCACCGATATGAACGCGCTGGAACAGGCGGATATGACCATTTTCGATTCCGCCGACCTCGATCGGGATGCGGCAATGAGCATTATCGCCGAGCATACGCGGTTCGGACGCGGCACATCAAGCATCAGTTAACGACGGCAAACGTGAGACATCCTGCTGAACATGAGTTATGCGACACAAGACGACTCACGCCATAGAACAACGAATGATACAAGAAGGAGAACGCCCATGACTTCCGTGGTGGTTTTCGATTATGGTTTCGGCAACGTGCGTTCCATGGTTCGTGCGCTGGCTAATCTCGACCTTGACGTGACCCTCACTTCCGACCATCGGCAGGCCTTGGAAGCCGACGGTCTGGTGGTGCCCGGCGTGGGCGCTTTCGGTGCATGCATGGAAGGCCTCAAGTCAGTGGGCGGAGACACCGTGATCAAGGATCGTCTGCGTGCCGGCCGACCGGTGCTTGGCGTGTGCGTGGGCGAGCAAATCATGTTCGAACGTGGTATGGAGCATGGCACCGGCACTCCGGGCCTTGGTCTGATCAAGGGCGACGTGGAACTGCTCGACGCCGATGTGGTGCCACACATGGGATGGGACACCGTCGAGGCGCCGGAAGGTTCCGTGCTCATGAAGGGCGTGGAGAACGAGCGCTTCTACTTCGTGCATTCCTTCGCCGCGATGAGCGCCGCTCTCGCCGACACGTCCGACGACCAGCTTGATTTCGGTGACGCCGAGGAGCGCGTGACCTGGTGTACGTACGGACGCAGCCGTTTCGTGGCAGCCTACGAGCGCGGTCCGCTGTTCGCCACGCAGTTCCACCCTGAAAAGTCCGCCGAAGCGGGGTCGCAGCTGCTGCGTAATTGGGTTGCGACATTCTGATGATATGAGATCGTCATCGCTCGTTTTGACGATGACTTCATATATACGATTGATACACGCTTATTTGATGCACATCCATGCGATTGCCATGTAATGGCGATCGGTTGATCACAGAGAGGTACAGACATGTCTTTGACGTTGCTTCCTGCCGTCGATGTTCGTGATGGCAAGGCCGTTCGCCTGCGCCAAGGTGAATCCGGTTCGGAAACCGACTACGGTTCGCCATTGGAGGCCGCTCGCACATGGGTTGAGTCCGGTGCGGAATGGATTCACCTGGTCGATCTTGACGCCGCGTTTGGCACAGGCAACAACCGTGACCAGCTGCGTGCCATCGTCAAGGAACTGGGCGACAAGGTCAATATTGAAATGTCTGGCGGTGTGCGTGACGATGCATCGCTCGATGCGGCCTTGGAAGCAGGAGCAGCCCGTGTGAACATTGGCACGGCCGCTCTTGAGAATCCGGATTGGACCGCTTCCGTCATCAAGAAGTACGGTGATCGCGTGGCAGTCGGCCTCGATGTGCGCGGCCACACCCTCGCGGCACGCGGATGGGTGAAGGAAGGCGGCGACCTGTTCGAAACCATGGCGTTCCTGGATTCCGTCGGTTGTTCTCGTTACGTGGTCACCGACGTGGCTCGTGACGGCATGATGAGCGGCCCGAACATCGACTTGCTGCGTGAAGTCGCGGAACGTACCGATGCGAAGGTCACTGCGTCCGGCGGCATTTCCAAGCTCGATGACCTGCGTGCCATCAAGGAGCTTGCCGACTTAGGCGTGGACTCCGCCATTCTCGGCAAGTCGTTGTACGCACGCGCCTTCACCTTGGAAGAAGCGCTCGAAGTCGCACGCTGAACATTGCTCGACAAGCCAATGATGATAGGATCGTTCACAACGTGGACGGTCCTATCGTATTTCGGCGCGTGTTAACGACTTTCGTAACATGCGCATGGAACGATGGGGCACTATGGATAAACAGCAAGAGTTTGCTTTGCGCACAGTCGAAGAACGCGACGTGCGCTTCATTCGTTTGTGGTTCACGGATGTGTTGGGAACATTGAAGTCCGTGGCTATCGCACCGGCTGAATTGGAAGCTGCGTTCGAGGAAGGGCTCGGATTCGACGGCTCCGCGGTGGAAGGCCTCACCCGTGTGTCCGAAGACGATATGATCGTCAAACCCGATCCATCGACCTTCCAGATTCTGCCGTGGCGCGGCGGTCCGCAGGGCACCGCGCGCATGTTCTGCGACGTGCTCACCCCTGATGGCGAGCCGTCGTTGGGCGATCCGCGTCATGTGCTGAAGCAGGCTCTGTCGAAAGCCAAGGAAAAGGGCTTCACCTTCTACGTGCATCCGGAAATCGAATTCTATCTGTTCGAAAGGCAGGATGATTGGTCCCAGACGCCGACTCCGATTGACGAGGGCGGCTATTTCGATCATGTACCGCGCAGCCCTGGCATGGACTTCCGCCGTGCCACCGTCAACATGCTCGAACAGATGGGCATTTCGGTGGAATACTCGCACCATGAGGCGGGTCCAGGCCAGAACGAGATCGATCTGCGTTATGCGGACGCGCTCACCACGGCCGACAACATCATGACCTTCCGTACCGTCGTCAAGGAGATTTCGCTGGAGCGCGGCATTCATGCCAGCTTCATGCCGAAACCGCTTGCCGACGCTCCAGGTTCAGGCATGCACACGCATTTGAGCCTGTTCGAAGGTGACTCCAACGCGTTCTATGAGGCGGGTCAGGAATTCAACATGTCCGTCACCGCACGCCAGTTCGCCGCCGGCATTCTGTACCATGCGGCTGAAATCTGCGCCGTCACCGACCAGTATGTCAACTCCTACAAGCGCTTGTGGGGCGGTAATGAGGCTCCAAGCTACATTTGCTGGGGGCACAACAACCGTTCCGCGTTGCTGCGTATTCCGCAATACAAGCCAGGCAAGGGCAATTCCGCCCGTATGGAATTCCGTGCGCTCGATCCGGTCGCCAATCCGTACCTCGCATACTCCGTGCTTTTGGCTGCGGGGCTCGATGGCATCGACAAGCAGATGCAGTTGGGTGAGCCGACCAGCGATGACGTCTGGGAGCTTACTGATGCGGAACGGCAGGCCATGGGCATCCAGCCGCTGCCGGAGTCTCTTGACGAGGCGTTGAAGGTTATGGAGAAGTCCGACTTCGTGGCCAGCGTGCTCGGCGAGCACGCGTTCGAATACTTCCTGCGCAATAAGCGTCAGGAATGGGAGGAGTATCGCAAGCAGGTCACTCCGTTCGAACTGAAGAAGTACCTGCCGAAGCTGTAGCGGCTTTCCATAATCGAAAATCGCATATCAAAAACCCGCTGAAGTGGTCGAAAATGATCGCACAGCGGGTTTTTATATGCCTGAAAACTTGTATTTACAATTGCTGATCAGCCGCGTGGGGAACCGAACATTGAATTGTAGATGATCGCGAAATTACGATTGCCGTAGGTCGAACAGGCGTCACCTTCGCCGACTCCTGCATTCAATGCGGCTGTATTCGGCTGATAAGGTGTGTAAATGTACAGCAGTGCGGTCGCCTTGTTTTCGATGTACACGTTGCTGCCGCCGCAGCTGGCGTCCGGATTGTATTGAATATAGTTGAGCGTGCCCGCATGGTATCCGTAGCGATCCTCATGCTGCACGTAATACTGGTAGCGTTTCGCCGCGCCATACACCTGTTTGAAGAAACCTGCATATTCCGGGTCACAGTTCGCGTCGTCCGGGCAGCTTAATCCCATGGCCGACTTGAATTGGAAGTCGCTTGGATCGGTGGCGGTAAGCAGATGCTGCTCCTTTTGCAGCACGGTGAGCAACACTTTTTGACTGATGTCGCACGCCTTTCCCGATTTGTAGATGATCGCCGCGGCGCTTTCGTTCGGCCCTCCCTCATATGCTTCGCAGTATTCGTTGGCAGGTTGCGATTCGGTGCTAAACGTCATGGATTTCAAGCATTTCTCGCCGCTGCATGCGGCACCCTGTTTTTCGATGATGGCGTTCACCTGCTGCTCGCTCAACGCGTTCCCGTTGAAGAACAAACCATCTGAAATGATGTTGCCCGGATTGAAATCGTATTTCGTCTGCAATTGTTCCTGCGATGCGACCGCTTCGTCTACTTGCACACGCCAGCCGACGAATCGCACCAATCCAACGATCAACGCGAGCGCGACGATACTGGCTATCAGTGTTTCGCCGACCATGAGGATGCGTTTTGGGGTGTTTGCTTTTTTCCAGGCGTTACGGAGTTTGGTGAGGCTTGGCTGGTTGTTTTTCTTGGGTTTGCGGTTGTTTTTTGCTGTGGTGGGTGTCTTACGTGTCATCGCGCGTCATTGTATCGCGTTTTGCCACGCATCTGACGCTGGTTGGGGTGTTTCTTACTGGCAATGTGTTGTGCACGTTCGCGCCGAATTATGGCGTGCTCGTGGTGGGTGTGCCGGTTGGCACGTGGGTTGCGAACACGTTCGGCTGGCGTTGGGCGTTCCATTTGGTGAACGTGCTTGCGATGGCACTTATTGTGCTCATGGTGATGGTGCTGCCGCGCAACAGCCATATTGTGAAGATTGGTTTTCTGCCGCAATTCTGTAATTCGTTGAGAATGCGGAAAACGATTAGGGGACTGCGATGTTGGCGAGTTGGGCAGTAGATCCGCCGACCTGCGGAGCGTAGTCGGCTAGGTCGATTACGCGATCGCATGCGTTCCGCGTGTCCGGATCATGGGTTGCCACCAGCACGATCATGCCCTGACCGGCCAGATTGCCGAGCACGTGGCTTACGGAATGCGATGTACGCGTATCCAACTGGGCGGTCGGCTCATCAACCAGCAACATGCTCGGCCTGGAGCATACCGCACGCGCAAGCATAAGACGCTGCGCCTCGCCTCCAGATAAATCGCAGAAACGCCTGTTCGCCGCATACGTCAGATCGAACAGTTCCATCGCTTCCAAAGCCTTCGGTTCCGCTTCGCGGCGGCTCATTCCCTTGGCGAGCAGTGGAAACACCACATGGTCGAGCGCCGTGCGTTCCGCAACACCATACGGATTCTGAAACACCCATCCGACACGATCCACACCTTCTCGCGTCACCGTGCCAGCGTAAGGCTGCTCCCATCCTGCAAGAATCGACAGCAATGTTGACTTGCCGCATCCCGACGGACCACATATCGCAATGGTTACACCAGGTTCAGCCGCGAAACTCAAATTCTCGAACAGCAGATCGGTCCCCTCAAATCGATGAGCTAACCTTTCAACCGCAACGCGCATAGCTAACCTTTCACGAGGCAATCACCTTACCGGCGCACCCTTGCCAATCATTTATAGTCCGCCAATCACCCCCGTGCAACACCTACCTACCTCATTTGTGTATATGCAAGTAAGTTTTTCGGAAACGCCGCTTGCTATGCACATTATCGTGCTGTGCTACACTCGCTGCAACACATTAGTACGGGGGTGAAGATGGTGACTTCTTGGATGTCGTTTTGCAAGACTTGCGTTCTTTCTGTCGCATTGTCAATTCTTTTGGCTGGATGCTCAATTAATAAGGATGCCACAGGCGCATCTTCTGATTCTGTCACATCGGAATCATCATCCGAAAATGGGTCGGCGGGTGGACAGAAATTGGCGGCGTCTTTGAGTGAATGGATCGAACAGCGGGAATCGCAAGGTAATATCGCTGAATCGCAGAAAACGATATTGGACAAAGCCAAAAGTACGGGTGAGATTTCGACGTCGGATTATGAGAAAGCCTGGTCCGATTACCGGCAGTGCATGATCGACAAAGGATATAAGGAAATCAAACTCATCAAATATCCGAGCGGACTCTATGTCGAAGCTGGACATAAACAGGGGACGACCATTCAGGAATCCCGATATTCCGATGATTCCACGGAATGCGGCGATGAGTATGTTGCAGATGTGCAAGATGTGTACGGCATTATCGTAGGCAATCCGAACTTGTATGCCGATCAAGCGCAAGCCGTGGTCGATTGTTTGCATAGAGACTCGCTCGTGCCGAAGGACTATACCGTAAGCCGGTTCAACAAGGAGTTTTCCGGAACGGATGGCAACACTTCGTTTGACATGCAGAACCTGCAAGTGCGCAGTTGCCTTGTGTCGAACGGCTACAACGTGGGATATGCGACCGACGATACGGAACAGTTGTGGTGAGAAGGTAAGTGATTCCAGGGAAATCATGGTGATGTGTTCGCTGATGGTGCTTGTTGGCTGTGAGTGAAGGGGTATATGTGAATATGACGCGACGATTCGGAATGAAGCAGAGGATGGGCAGGAAACGTTCGAAATGCACTGCTGTGATTTGGACTCTGCTGGCGGCTGTCACGGCAGCCTGTATTGCGGTCGGATCCTGCGCATTGTGGCTGCCTGACCGCACTCCGACATTGCTCAGTTCGGCGGGAGAGAGGACTGTGGTTCCCGCCAGCGTACAGGAATACGCGGGCACGCAGCGGGTTACTGTGGTGCCCACCATTTCCAGTGACCGTGACCTTTCCGGCAATGCGAGTGGCATGGTCACCGCGGACTGGTCCGGCGACGGCCTGACCTCAGGCAAAGGCGCCTACCAGGTGAACGATCGCACAGTAGTGGCGTTGAACACCGCAACCCCCTTGTATCGCGATTTGAAGACCGGAGACACCGGCGGCGATGTGCTCGCCCTGAATAATGAACTCAGCGTACTTGGCTACAACAGCGTTCCCGGATCGGATGCCTACTGGTGGGCTACCTCGGACGGGTGGAAGCAGTTGATGGCCGACAACGGTAATACGTCGGACGGATCATTGTCATTGGCCGACACATTGTGGATTCCCGAACACGAAGTCGCAGTTGACGAGTGGAACGCAACCGCCGGATCCATGGTGACGGGCGGTACCGCAATCGGCAAAATCCCCGGATCATTGACGAAACTCACCATCAAAAACGGCACTGCATCCGCGCAGGACCGTTCGTTGACGATATTCGGCATTACGGGAACATTGTCAGCCAATACCACTGAAATCACGGATGCCGGGTTCCTGCAACAAGTCGAAGCGAACGACAGTTACCAATCCGTGGACGTGGAATCCAGAAAAGCGGGATTGGACGCCACTCTGGCCTTGAGCGAACGGATGCGAGTGTTGCGCGTTCCCGCCGGCGCGGTATTCGGCATCAACGGTTCGACCGGCTGCATCGTGCCCAAATCCAATAACCATGGCAACACTTCCGTGAAAGTGTCGATCGTGGGAGGCGAACTGGGCGTGAGCCTCGTGCAAGCCGACAGCGAAGACATCGCTTCGATCTCCAATGTGGAAATCGGCAGTGGACTCAACAATTTCACCTGCGAGTAGACGATTATGCGATTACGATCGGTGCTTTCCGAAGCGTTACGCAATATTGGCGCGGGAGTGAGTCATGCGATGCTCATGTTCGCAGCGGTATTGTTTGCGTCTACATTGCTCGGCGGATACGAGGCCGTCAATGTGGTGGGGCTCGAAACCGAGGCGGTGCAACGCATCAACGCCTATGCCGACGTTAACGCCATCGTCGGGGGAACGGTGGACGGAGCCGCATGCGACAGGCTCGCCAACGCTGGCGGCGGTGTGATGAGCACCTTGGCCGGTGCGATGCGTGCTGGTCAACAGATTGTACCGCTTGCCACGCCTGGCAAGGATATATCGTCGTATGGCGTGACGCCCGGCATGATCAGGATGATCGCCGGGAGTGCGAAGTCCGATGTGTCCGGTGTGTGGGTATCTACCGACGTGTCCAAGGATTTTGGTCTCACCAAAGGCAGCGTAATGCAGACCGAACAGGGAACGATGAGCGTCGCAGGCGTGTTTGATTGGCCGAACGATGGTCGTGACACGCGATTCGCCTACGCGTTCCTTGTGCCTGTATCCGCGTCGAATGGCACATTCGACGAATGTTGGGTCAGACAGTGGCCGCAAAGCGGGCAGACGGGGGATTTGTTATATTCCACGCTGGTCGCGTCGGGGTCGTCATCCAATGCCGGCGTGACACAGGTGAATAAGAGTTTCGATTCGCATTACGATGCGCAAGCTTCATACGAGCAGCGCATGACCCGTTGGATGCCGTGGCTGGGATTAGCTGTGGGACTGATGTTCGGCGCGTTCAGCGTACGTCGTCGTAGATTGGAATACGCTGGCGCATTGCATTCAGGACAGTCCAAAGGTGCTCAATTGCTGGAAATCACTGCGGAAACGATGATTTGGAACGGTTTGGCGTGTGCCTCTTCAGCCGCTCTATTGAGCGCGTATTGCGTTCGCATGAGCAGCGCCGATGCGATGACCGTATGGCTGGGTGCGATGCGCACGCCATGTGCGATATTCGCTGGAGTGATGGTATCAAGCATGCTTGTCGGTATGACGATACGTGAAACGCAGTTGTTCCGTTTCTTCAAGCAACGCTAGATATCGCTAACCATGGTTCGGTTGAGGATGATTTCGTTAGGTTCCATTGCCGTCGATACTGGAAAACTGCAAGTATCGACGGCAATGGAATACGAAAGATGATATGCGTTAGCTCAACGCTTTCTTGATGCGCTGCAGGCTGATCGGCTTCGGCGTGCCGAGTTCCTGCGCCCACAGTGATACGTAGAATTCCTCAAGCATCCAACGTGCGGTGGCCGCCTGCTTCATCAACGCCTCATGACGCGGACCTGCAGGCTCACGTTCGGCCTTCGCCATGGCCTTGTCAGCCAACTGCTTGGCCTCATCAGCCTCCCAAGCCCAACGTACATCACGATTCTTGTCGTTTTTCGCCTTATTTAAACGAAGCACGTCAGCATGCAAATACCGTTCAATCGACGCCAACGCATCTGGGGGAGTCTTACCAATGAATCCCGGATACACCAGCGTGGCGATATGCTCACGAATCGACTGCAAAACACTCAACATCGGCAGATCAGCCTTGCCTGACACGGCTTTATCAACCTCCGCATACCGCTTCAAAATAACGATCACATCATGCGCAACCGCATATACGGTATCTTCGAACACTTCACGCACATCAAGCACCGCATTCGCCAACGCCTCATCATCCGGCAATTCGTCAACATTCGGCAGCAAACGCTTCACCGCAGCCAACTGCAGATCCTCAGTAAGATCCTTCGTGGACTGATATGGTGCGGACGCCAACATCAACGCCTCCGCACCCAACCAACGCGACGAAATACGCTCGCTCGGCATACGCAAAACATCAAGTGCACCGCGCCACAGCATGGTGGAACGAGCTTCGGTAGTGGCACCAGCCTTGTGCAGCAGATTGGCCTGCTCCACAAGCTTGCCCTGATTTCCAGCGTTTTCCGCCTGCTTCTTTACCATCTGCCGTGCGGAAGCCTCGGCTTGCTCCGCAAACTTGCGCTGCAAATCCACCAACGATTTGCCCGTGCCAAGCACCTTGACGGGGCCCCGCGCATGACGCCTGCCATGCTGACTCTTGCGACTCGGAGGCAACTGTTGCTCCACCGAGAACGTCACGCGCAAATACGGCGTGAGCTTGCTCCACAATTCACCATTCAACACTTCAGGGTGGATTTGCGCGCCAACAATGCTGATGGCTGCCTGCGTGAACACATGAGGCAAATCCGGCCACGCGGCCACACCCTCCGCATTGGTAGGAGCAAGATTCGGTTTCTGCTGGCTACCGGAACCAGGCAGATCCGGATACCTCTCATCAATCCACGCACGAATCTTACGAGCCGTATCAGGAGCGGGAACAAACTGCACACGCAACGTCTTCGGCAACGATTTGATCATGCCGACAATCAACTCATCCAACAATCCGGGAACATTCCACGTGAACTGTTCCGGTGTCAAACGAGACAACACCTTCAACGGTACATGCACGGTCACGCCATCGTTTGGATCATGCGGATCATACACATAACTCAACCGCAAATCGATAGGGGAGCCGTCCGTACCCAACGTATGCCAATGATCCGGATAATCAGCCAACGACACTGACTCGGCATCAGCAAGACGCTCCACCTTCTCCGGATCAAAATCCAACAAATCCGGCTGCTCATCATGCTTTGACTTCCACCATTTCGCAAGATCCGCAACCGACGTGACAGTATTGGGAATCACCGAATTATAAAAATCGAACAGATCCTCATCACTGACCGTCTGCGCCATCTGACGTGTACGACTCGCATCGTCGGCGGCGTCCTCCAACACATCGCGATTCTTCGCAATGAAATCGTCATACGAGAACCGCTGCTGAATATCACCCTCGACCAAACCCTGACGAATCAGAAAATCACGGGCCTCCAGCGGATTGATACGACCCCACTGCACCGTACGATCCTGCACGATCGGCAAACCATACAACAGTACCTTCGCGCTCGCCACCGCGGAGCCACGCGAACCAGACCAATGCGGATCCGCATACGTGGTTCGCGTCAACGAACCCGCCAACGGTTCAGCCCAAGAAGGATCGATCTGGGCGGAATATCGCGCCCACAAGCGGCTCGTTTCCACCAACTCCGTGCTCATCACCCATTGCGGTGTCGACTTGGCAACCGCGGAAGCCGGGAACAATGCGAAATGCGTGCCACGCGCACCCTGATAATCATTCTTCGCCATCTTCTGAGCACGCTTCATGGCACGCGCACGGGCAGCGCCCTTCAAACCAGCGAAATCAGATGCCTTCGGCTCACGCACGATCTGCATGCCCATCATCGACAACAAGCCCGAAAGCATCGACGTATGAATACCCTGCGCATCCCACGAACAACACAACGAATGCGCAGCCTGCTGATTCAACGGAAGCTGACGAATCTCAAGCGGAGGACGCGAAGCCGGAATCGGATCGCCAACCTTGAACTTGAATTCTTTGCACATCTCACGCAACTGCGTGACCAGATCCTTCCACTGACGGATGCGCAGCCAACTCAAATACTCATTCTTGCAAATCCTGCGAAGCGCGGAATTACTCGGCTCGCCATCAGCTTGGAACACGCGATCCCATAAGTTCAACGAGGTCAGAAAATCACTGGACGGATCGGCATACCGGTTATGAATACGGTCGGCCTCCTCACGATTCTCATCCGGACGTTCGCGGGGATCCTGCAAACTCAGGAACGCGACCACCACCAGAACCGCGGCCAACGTGTTCGGCGTGGTCGACTTCGCGGCCTCGATAATCATACGGCCCAAACGCACGTCGATTGGAATGCGTGCAAGCATGCGACCCGTATGCGTCAGCACAACCTCGCCATGCTTGCGTGCCACAGCCTTTAACTCGGTCAACTCGTTGAAACCATCAGACACCGCCTTCATATCAGGCGGATCGATAAAGCCGAAATCCGTAACATCCTGCGCGGTACGAGCCACACCCACCGACAGCATATGCAACACGACCGCGCCCAACGACGTGCGCAGAATCTCAGGTTCTGTGAATTCCGGGCGCGTCTCGAAATCCTCACGGGAATACAAGCGAATCGCAATACCATCGGCAATACGTCCGCAACGACCCGAACGTTGGTTCGCGCTCGCCTGACTGATCGGTTCAATCGGAAGCCGTTGCACTTTTGCGCTTTTCGAATAACGTGAAATACGAGCGGTGCCAGGGTCGACCACATAACGAATGCCCGGCACCGTCAACGACGTTTCGGCCACATTCGTAGCGATCACAATACGCTGATGATCATGCGGCTCAAACACGCGATGCTGCTCCTTAGCGGACAACCGCGCGAACAACGGCACGATCTCAATCGCATCAGGACGACGCATATCAATGGCACGCGGACCATAATGATGGCGCAGCGCATTCTCAAAATCATGAATGTCGCGCTCGCCCGAAGCGAACACGAGAATATCACGCGGGCCACGGTCATGACTCGAATGAATCACCAACTCGGCACAGGCACGCGCCACAGCCGTCGGCATGTCAACGTTCGGCTCGTGGGAATCCTTCGCGTCGGGAGCGGCCGACAACGTTTCATAGTCGGCATCGCCCGGCATCGCGCCCGTTTCAAAACCGGGTACGGAACGCATCAACGCCGGAGCAGTGCCCAGCGGCTCATACACGACCTGCACGGGGTAGGTTCGTCCCGAAACCTCGATAACCGGCACTTTCGTATGCAAAGCATGCTCGAAATGCTCCTGAAACTTCACCGAATCGATCGTCGCCGACGTGATCACCAATTTCAGGTCACGGCGTTTCGGCAATAGCGCAGTCAAATAACCGAGCAGAAAGTCAATATTGAGACTACGTTCGTGCGCTTCGTCGATAACGATCGTATCGTATTGCATCAGTTTCGGATCGCGTTGAATCTGCGCCAACAGAATACCGTCGGTCACCACGCGAAGACGGGTCTTCGGCGAGCTCTCATCGGTGAAACGCACCTGATAGCCGACCTCGTCGCCCAAACGCACGCCCATCTCCGAGGCGATACGTTCGGCCACGGTACGAGCGGCCAACCTACGCGGCTGCGTGTGCACAATCTGCCTGCCATGCGATCCACGGCCCAATTCCAACAGAATCTTCGGCAGCTGCGTGGTCTTACCGGAACCCGTCTGACCAGACACAATCACCACTTGGCTCGACTTCACCGCCTCGGCAATATCACTACGTGCAGCGGAAACTGGCAGTTGGGAAGGATATTCGAATTTCATGCCTTCATAACCTCGATAACGCGGAAGCCCTTCGAACTCGCGTACTTACTTACCTCATAACCATTGCCAAGCTGCGTGGCAAGCCACGGAATCAACGAATCCGACCCCAGATTCTTCTGCACCACCAAATAGGCGGCACCACTCGCATTCAAACGTGGCAGCCATGTCATCAACAGCTCATGCAGCACATCCTTGCCAACACGAATCGGCGGATTCGACCAAATCAGATCAAACGTCATATCCGAAGGGATCTCATCGGCGGTGACCGCATGAACGTTCCTCACACCATTGAGCTCGGCATTGCGCCGAGTCAGATCCAACGCGCGTTCATTCACGTCCAACGCCCAAATATCAGCCTTCGGCGAAGCAAAACCAAGTGTCAACGCAATCGGACCCCAACCGCAACCCAGATCAAGGAACGTACCCTCCTCAGGAGGCTCCGGAGCCTGACGAAGCAGCACGGACGTTCCCAAATCCACGCGATTGCCGGAAAACACGCCATTGGAAACCTCAACATCGGCCTCATTGCCGCGCAACACAACATGCAGCCTCTTACGTACATCCTTCGACTGCGGATCAGCCGTGAAATACTGTTCGGCCTGTGCCATACCCACTCCTTGCAAACGCTCGCCTACGGCACCACGCAAGCCACGCTCGTCCACGTGGCGAATGCCCGATACCCATGTCTCTAGAGAATGATGATAATAAAGACACCATAGTTTAACCGTGAGAGGTGCCATTGAGCCAAGAAAACGACATCGAGCATAGCATGAGTGCCAATGACGTGTCAGGCGTGCTCGCCGACCAGTCCGAAGTGCTGCTTGATACCAACGGCGAGAACCATTTCAACGAATCCCATGACGAACAATGGCAGGAACGCGAATCCCGCAATGCGTTGAAGCATGTGTCCGGACTCGGCGAAATGCAAGACGTTACCGAAGTCGAATACCGAAAAGTCCGCCTCGAACGCGTCGTGCTCGTCGGCGTGTGGTCCAGCCGTGAAACCACACAGGCACAGGCCGAAGAATCATTGAGAGAACTTGCCGCGCTTGCCGAAACCGCCGGCGCCGTGGTATGCGACGGCCTGCTGCAGCATCGTATCAAACCGGACGCAGCCACATATGTTGGCTCCGGCAAAGCCCGTGAACTCGCCGGAATCGTGGCGCAAGAGGAAGCCGACACCATCGTTGTGGACGATGACCTACCGCCAAGCCAACGCCGCGCCTTGGAAGATGCCACCAAAGTGAAGGTCGTGGACCGCACTGCCGTGATCCTCGACATTTTCGCTCAACATGCGACCTCACGCGAGGGCAAAGTCCAAGTGGAACTGGCACAGCTTGAATACATGCTGCCGCGACTGCGAGGCTGGGGCGGATCACTGTCACGCCAGGCAGGCGGACGAGCCGCGGGGGATGCGGGCATCGGCTCGCGAGGACCTGGCGAAACGAAAATCGAAATGGACCGCCGCGTAATTCGCAGCCGAATCGCCAAACTCCGCAAACAGATCGAACAGATGGCTCCCGCGCGTGACGTCAAACGTGGCGCTCGTCGCCGTTTCGGATTGCCCACCGTTGCCGTGGTCGGATATACGAACGCAGGAAAATCGTCGTTGACGAATCGGCTGACCGGTTCCGCGGAACTGGTGGAAAACGCGCTGTTCGCCACCTTGGACACCGCGGTGCGCAGGGCACGGGCCAAAGACGGACGCCGATATGCGTACGTCGATACTGTCGGATTCGTACGCCGTTTGCCCACGCAGCTGATTGAAGCGTTCAAATCCACACTGGAGGAGGTCGCTGAAGCCGATCTGATCGTGCATGTGGTGGACGGCTCGCATCCGGATCCGTTCTCGCAAATCGACGCGGTCGACGATGTGCTTGCCGACATCGACGGCGTCGAAACCATTCCCACGATCATCGTGTTCAACAAGGCCGACCGTATGGATGAGGCCACACGCGAGCGTATCGAGGCGTTAATGCCGGAAGCGTACATCGTGTCGGCGTTTTCCGGCGACGGCGTCGACGAGCTGCGTATGCAGGTGGAATCCATGCTGCCGGCGCCGAACGTGCATGTCGAGGCGTTGCTGCCATACGCTGCCGGTTCGCTGGTGTCGCGTGTGCGTGAATACGGCAAGGTGATCAACGTCGAATACCGTGACGACGGCATGATGCTCGAAGCGGAAGTGGACGATCATTTGGCTGCGCAAATCGTGGAACAGTCAATCGGCTGAAAACCTTGCAAAACAGTGCAACGCAACGGGCACAGCGTTTGTGAGCGTTCACATACTTTGTGAGGCAAATCACTTTTTCAGTACTTGCAAGTCGTGCTACAACGCGTCAAAACGTCATGCTGTGTGGATAGAGTAAGGATGAAATCCTAAGAGGAAACCTGCTACCAGCGGGACATTCTTTTCTTGTAAGAGAGGTAAGCATATGGTGGATTCACCAATCAAGCCCACAAAGCTCGCTATCATCGGTGCCGGTGCAGTCGGCTCCACTCTCGCTTTCGCTGCCGCTCAGCGTGGCGTCGCACGTGAGATCGTGCTCGAAGACATCGCCAAGGAACGTGTCGAAGCCGAAGTGCTCGACATGCAGCACGGCTCCAGCTTCTATCCGACCGTGTCCATCGCAGGCTCCGACGATCCGGAAATCTGCCGCGACGCCGACATGATCGTCATCACCGCAGGTCCGCGTCAGAAGCCGGGCCAGTCTCGTCTCGAACTGGTTGGTGCCACCATCAATATCCTCAAGGCCATCATTCCGGGTCTTGTGAAGGTTGCTCCGAACGCCATCTACATGCTCATCACCAACCCGGTCGACATCGCAACCCATGTTGCCCAGAAGATCTCCGGCCTGCCGGCAAACCAGGTCTTCGGCTCCGGCACCAACCTTGATTCCGCACGTTTGCGCTTCCTGATCGCCCAGCAGACCGGCGTCAACGTCAAGAATGTGCACGCCTACATCGCCGGCGAACACGGCGACTCCGAAGTGCCGCTGTGGGCTTCCGCCACCATCGGTGGCGTTCCGATGTGCGACTGGACTCCGCTGCCGGGCCACGCTCCGCTCGACGCCGAAGTCCGTGAGCAGATCCACCAGGACGTCAAGAACGCCGCCTACAAGATCATCAACGGCAAGGGCGCAACCAACTACGCCA
>ERZ857969.1353-NODE-1353-length-34250-cov-3.367656_pt1 | contig 34250 bp, 21 predicted proteins | sample MGYA00519864_ERZ857969 | MGnify/ENA primary metagenome ERZ857969 (study PRJEB31778, sample SAMEA3449382) | human gut metagenome | biome: human gut; feature: human-associated habitat; material: faeces | place: United Kingdom | collected 2010/2012 ... | reverse complement strand
CCATGACCTCGACGCCCTCGACCAGCGCCAGCAGGTCGCGGAGTTTCGACCGAAGGGGCACGTTCATCTCGCTGGGCGACGAGAGCCCCATCTTGCGCACTCCGTGGCAGGAGTTGTGCAGGCTCACCCGGTGCGGGAAACGGGCGTCCAACCGCGCAGGCTTCACCACGTCGTGCAGGAACTCGCAAATCTCCCAGATGCGCGCATCGACGCACGCATGCTCCCTGTAATTGTCCAGCAGCCGCGGATAGCCCTCGCGCACGAAGACCACGCAGCTGGCCGACGGACCCACGACGTAATCGTATTTTTCGAACAGCGCGTTCATGCGTTCCGCCAGCGCCTTGGCGTCCTTTTCGAACCCCGCATTGGCCATCGGCTGACCGCAGCAGGTCTGGTCCAGCGGGTATTCGACCTCGCAGCCGACCTTGCGCAGCAGTTCGTACGACGCCCGGCCCACCTGGGGATACACCGCATTGACGTAACAGGGAATGAACAATCCGACCTTCATTCGTTTTTCCATTTTAATGCCGGTCCGAACCCCACCGAAGATACGGATTTTTTCCGGGATTCGTGCATCGGCAATGACTTTCCGTCCGCTAAATTACAAAAAAAGAGGGCCCGGTATCCCGGTCCCTCCCGTTTCGGGTGCATTTTTCACTTGATCTCGATCCGTCGGGCGGCGGCAGCGGCCTCCGTCACCTTGCGTTTCGGGATCTCGATGGTCATCACGCCGTTCTCGACCTTGGCCGAGATCTTGTCGCGCTCGACGTTGTCGGGCAGCAGCAGGCTCTGCTGGAACTGCGTGTAGGAAAACTCCCGGCGCAGGTAAGTGCCCTTATGCTCCTTGTCCTCCTCCTTGGACTCGTTCTTCTTCTCCATCGAGATGATCAGTTCGTTGTCCTCGTTGAGATGAACCTTGAAATCCTCCTTGGTCATGCCCGGAGCAGCCACTTCGACCTTGTATTCGTCGTCGTTCTCCAGGATGTTGACGGCCGGAGCCGTGGCGTTGCGGCGCTCTACGAGCCAATCGTTGCCCAGAAAATCGTTGAAAATGCTCGGCAGCCAGTTCTGATTACGTCTTACAGGTACCATAGTTTTGTCCTCCTTGAATTATTTTGGTTTAACATTCGTTTCCTTTCGCCCGCCCCCTCCGGAGCGGATTCATCCCTATACGGTCAAATCCTGTGCCATGCACGAAAGAATGATAAAATGTCACGAATTGTCACAAATACTGAAAAAATGTCCTGACAGAACGACATTGCGGCGACATTTGTTTACATTTGCGACATGGACCAAGAATCGACATTCCGGCAGGCGGTGCCCCGCGAGGCGCCCCTCATCATGCAGATCATCCGGCAGGCGCAGGCCCGGATGCGCGCGGCAGGCAGCAGCCAATGGCAGGACGGGTATCCCGCCCCGGGACATATCTCGGCGGACATCGGCCGCGGCTGCGGCTATGTGCTGTGCAGGCCCGGCGTCAGGGAATGCCGTGCGATCATCGCCTACGGCGCGGTGGCGTTCGACGGAGAACCGGCCTACGAGGCCCTCGAAGGCGAATGGCTCACCGACGGGCCTTACGTAGTGGTACACCGCATGGCCGTCGCCGACGGCGAATGCGGCAAGGGCGTGGCGGCGGAGTTCCTGCGCCATGCGGAGGAGATGGCCCGGGAACGTGGCATCGGCACATTCCGCATCGACACCAACCATGACAACCGTCCCATGCTGCGGCTGCTCGAACGCATGGGATTCACCCTCTGCGGAAAGGTCGTCTACCGGAGCGGCGAACGGCTGGCGTTCGAGAAGAGGCTCTGAGCGGGAAAGCTCCGCGGGTAGCCATCACAGCGCGGTGCGGCGCGGCCAAGCGTGAACCGGGCACGCAACCGGGCGTGTAGCCGGGCAAGACCGGCGCCCCGCGGCGCAGACTATATGCCGAGCGGATCGGCCGGTGCGGGACGTGCGGTGACGATGCTGTCAACGACGAATTTCGTGAAACCCCGCCAGGGCAGCGCACCGAAATACTCCCGGTAGTGCAGTTCGAGGGTCTTGCCGCCTTGCAGCATCAGTTCGCGGGCGAGCGCCTCGTCCTCGACCGAAAATTCGAACTCATAGGACTGGATCGACCCGGCGGCCTTCGAACGGATGCCCGTCTGGATCAGTTTGCCTTCGTAAGTCTTGAAAACGAGTCCCTTGTAAACGACGTAGTTCAGTTCCCCGCTCTTCACGCCTTCGCCGAAGACGAAATAGAAGCGGAAATAGAAGAACACGGCCAGCCCGACGGCAAGCAGGACCGTGATGATGCCCCAATATTTTTTCATAACTCTTTTGTTCGGCCGCACGCGGCGGCAATCATTCGCAAAGGTAACAAAAAGCGGAACCGTTTCAAAACCCAATCGCGGCCAATGCCGCAAAACGTTACGGCTAATAAACGTGTCGTTACGACACCAAAGGTAGCAAAAAGCGAAACCGTTTCAAAACCCAATCGCGGCCAATGCGACAAAACGTTACGGCTAATAAACGTGTCGTTACGACACCAAAGGTAACAAAAAGCGGAACCGTTCCAAAACCCAATCGCGGCCAATGCGACAAAACGTTACAGCTAATAAACGTGTCGTTACGACACCAAAGGTAGCAAAAAGCGCGGCTGTTCCAAAACCGAATCGTATCTTTGCAGAAAACATCGGTCATGGTCTGGGAAACGATCGACATAACAACGGAAGCGGGCGAAACGGTGCGGGCACAGGCGCCCGTGATCATCTCGGCGAGCCGTGCCACGGACATTCCGGCATTCTATGCCGACTGGTTTTTCGACCGGCTGGAAAAGGGGTATTCAGTCTGGACGAACCCTTTCAACGGTGTGAAATCATATATCTCCTACGCCCGGACACGACTGATCGTTTTCTGGTCGAAGAATCCCCGTCCGTTGCTTCCGCATCTGGGAAAACTGCGCGAAAAGGGCATCCGCTGCTACCTCCACTACACGCTCAACGACTACGAAGCCGAAGGTCTCGAACGTGGCGTACCGCCGCTCGACGAACGGATCGAAACTTTCCTCCGGTTCTCTGAACTGTTGGGCAAAGAGCTGGTCATCTGGCGGTTCGACCCCCTGGTCCTGACCGAGCGAACCGGCGTGGAGGAGCTGTTGCGCAAAGCGGAACGGATCGGCGACAGGCTCCGCGGGCATACCGAGAAACTGGTTTTCAGCTTCGCGGACATCCGCGCCTACCGCAATGTGGAGAGCCGGCTGCGGCGGAACGCCCTCCCCTGCCGTGAGTTCGACGAACGGCAAATGCTCGGCATGGCAGCCGGACTGGCGGAACTGAACGAAAAGTGGAATTACACGTTGGCCGCATGCGGCGAACGAATCGACCTGTCGCAGTTCGGCGTCCGGCGCAACAAATGTATCGACGACGAACTGATCGTCCGCAAATTCTCCGACGATCCGCTCCTGACGGACTTTCTGGGCGTAAGCCGCGAGGGATTGCCCGGAGCGGGGACAGCCGTCCGGAAAAGCCTGAAAGACAAAGGGCAACGGCCCTTCTGCGGCTGTGTCGCCAGCAAGGACATCGGCGAATACGACACCTGCCCGCACGGATGCGCTTACTGCTACGCCAACCGTTCCGGCGAAAAGGCATCCGAAAATTACCGTCTGCACCGGGCCCGTTCCACCGCCGAAACAATCACCGGAAAATAACCCCGTCACTCCTCCCCGAAGTCGAACCGCAACTGCACGCATCCCTCGCCGAAATCCGGGGCATTGCCCACCGTGACCCCGATCAGGCGTATCCGGTGGCCGCCGAAATCGACCCCCGCCAGCAGCTCACGGGCGACGAGGCGCAGTCCGTCGCGCGAATCGACCGTGGCGGGAAGCGTCCTCGAACGGGTGATCTGGCGGAAATCGTCGAACTTGATCTTCAGCACCACGGTCCGCCCCCGGAACCGGTGGCGCGAAAGCCGCTGCCACACCTCCTCGCAAACCTGTTCCAACTCGCCGAGCAGCACCTCGCGGTCGGCGGTGTCGGCCCCGAAGGTCGTTTCGGCACCGAGGGATTTGCGAATGCGGTTCGGAACCACCGGACGCGGGTCGATTCCGCGGGCGTAACCGTAATAACTGCGTCCGGCCTTCCCGAAATGTTTGACCAATTCCAGCTCCTCCCACTGCCGCAGATCAGCGCCGGTGCGGATGCCCAACGCGTGCATCTTCTCGGCCGTGACCTCCCCGATGCCGAAAAAACGCTCGACGGGAAGCTCCGCGACGAAGGTGTCGATTTTGTCGGGCGGGATCACGAACAATCCGTCGGGCTTGCGGTAGTCCGAAGCGATCTTCGCCAGCATCTTGTTGACAGAGATGCCCGCCGAAGCCGTAAGCCCGGTTTCGGTGCGGATGCGGTCCTTGATCTCCCGGGCCGCGAGCGTCGCCGAGCGGAGGTGCGAAACGTCGAGAAACGCTTCGTCCAGCGAGAGCGGTTCAACGAGTTCGGTATAGTCGTGAAAGATGTCGCGGATCTGCTGCGAAACGGCCTTGTAGACATCGAAGCGCGCCGGCACGAAGATCAGGTCGGGACAGAGTCGCCTGGCCAGCACCGAGGAGATCGCCGAACGGACTCCGAACGGCCGGGCCTCGTAACTGGCCGTCGCCACGACACCCCGCGGTCCGTCGTAGCCCACGGCGATCGGACGCCCCCGGAGTTCGGGACGGTCACGCTGCTCGATGGAGGCGTAGAAAGCATCCATATCGACGTGTATGATCTTGTTCTGCACACTTGCAAAAATACAAAAATAATGCAGTCCAAAACGGAAGTCCGGCTACTCGTTCCTGCCAGTCGGCGAGTCCTGCCCATCGGCAGCTTCCGATTCCCGTCGGCAAGAAAATCTTTTCGCAATTAGCAAATAAAATATTTTCTTGCTACAATAATCCGAGGAATCAAAGCATAGGCTTTGAACAGGATTCGTCGATCGGATCTCTTACAACAGCATTCAGAAACGCTGATGCCGCCACTCATCGGAAAATCTATTTAGCGTGCCTACAATGAATCAGACAAGACACAGCAAAAGATTACATACTCTTGAATAGTTGCTGTTCTGAAACGCTGTAACCCAATACCGATTCCCCAATTCGATAGAGGGAGAGGGAAATATATCCTTAACGAAATCGGTATTTCTATTTTCCAATATTATTCACCACACGACGGCAATCGCGCGTCCGCACCGCCGGGTACTTCGGATGAGCGGGCGACGGAGAAGCCGTCATGTTGTTCAAGCGCAAGTTCTCGACATATACAGCATCAATAGCATAGGTATGGTACGGCATATCGGCACCGTCCCAGCCAATGGTCCCCTGGTTGAAAAAGACATTCTGTGCATTTTCGATGTAGAAAACCGGAATGTCGGCGGCATAAAGCTCCCGCTTGGGATCGACATTCAGCCGCAGGTCGTAATTGCCGCCGGCAACCTCCTCGATAGCGCTCTTGCGCACCTTGAACTCGAAGTTATTGAAATAGATATTCTGCAACTGGGTCTGCTTATCGGCGATCATCACTACGGAGTTCTCTCCGATGCAAGTGATATTGTTGAAATAGATGTTGCGGATGACTCCCAACTGCTGTTTCTCGGGGACGAGCACCATCGCCGTCATGTTGATCGGCTCACCCTGCCCCCACCAGTCGCCCGTATGCAGACGTGTTTCGATCCGAATATTCGTAAAAGTCATGTTTTCCAGCGAGCATGCGTCGCTGACCGAAATATTGATGCCGCGATTCGAATCGAAAATCGAGATATTCGAAAAATTGTAATTAGACATCGGATTCTGGTCGTGACCGCCGATGCGGATACCGCTCGACCGCGATTGGAGAATGCAATTCGAAACATTGATGTTAGTTGACGGCCTGCGAATGTCCTTGAATCCCGGGTCGCCGTGATGTTCGCCGTAACCCGCCAATACGATGGCATCATCGCCGCATTTGAAAAAACAGTCCGAGATGTTAACATTGCTGCAAGAGATGACATCCACTCCGTCGCTGTTGGGAATCAGCAGGTTGTTGTCGATCCGCAGGCCGCGTATCTTCACCCCGTCGCAGTGCACGATCACAAAACACCAGTAAGGCGAATCGACGCACTTGAAATCCTCCAACGCCACATCAGTGCATTCGCTAAAAACGATCATCTGGTGGTAACGGTCTTTCGGATAGAGAGGCCCGTCTCCCAGTCCCTCGGCAACTTTACGGAATCCGAGTCCCTGACGGGTCTGACGGCGCTGGTCATCACCGATAACCTTGGCCTTTCCCGGCTCCATGAACTCCATACCCTGACCGTTGATAAGGCCGTTGCCCGTAATCGAAACGTTCGACGCCTTTTCGGTATAGAAAATACCCGCCAATTCGCGGTTGTGGCGCTGGTACTGCGTGAGGTCCAGCGTAGCGCGCAACTCAGCACCCGTCTCCATGCGGAATTCGACATTCGAACGCAGGTTGAGCGTCCCCACCAGATAGGTGCCTGCCGGAACGAGCACCACGCCACCACCGTCGGCATGGCAACGGTCGATGGCTTGCTGAATGCAGGTCGTAGCGAGTGTTTTTCCGTCAGCCGGAGCGCCGAAAGCCCTTACATCATACACGGCTGCGGAGGCAGAGCCCAGCGCTGTACAAAAGGCGATTAAAAGTACTAATTTTTTCATCGGTTGGTATTTTATTATATTTATCTCCGAATTTCCGGAGGAGAAATAATTCCCTGATGCAAAATTAGAGATTCTGCAAATGCAAATATAGTATTAAAATATCTGTTTTTTGCACTCGTTACTTTTCTGAGCACCTCGTTCATTCCACAAAAGCAGTCATTAAATCCCCTCAAACAGCACTCCAATCCCTTTTCAGAACATTTCCGAATCAAACGCACTATCTTTACAGATGTTAAAATAGTATCATCCTATGCTATAAAAGTGTTCGTCGCGCCTCCATCTTCATCGTAATTTTGCAAGTGAACAAAGGTCCGATCCATCTGCATTCCGGCTACTGTCCCAACCGGCCATTGCAGGGGAGAACACCTATTTATAAACTACCGTATAATGTCCAAACAACCTAAACCACTTACATTATGAAAAAAATCGGACTATTCCTGATCGGCTGTCTGATGTGTGCAGGCTCGGCTTTGGCTCAGCAAGTGCACATTACGGGCGTGGTTACCGACGCCAACGACGGTTCGCCGCTGATCGGCGTGACCGTTATGGTCGAAGGCACCACGACGGCGACCACCACCGACTACAAGGGCGCCTATGCGATCAACGCCAAGAAAGGCGATGTGCTGGCTTTCACCTATGTGGGCAAGACCCGCGAGACGGTGAAAATTTTCGCCCAAAAGGTCGTAGACGTTAAAATGACCGACGACACCAACACGCTCGACGACGTAGTGGTCATCGGCTACGGCACGATGAAGAAACGCGATGTGACAGGGTCCGTCAGCCAAGTCAAAGGTGACAACCTCATCAAAGGCAATCCCTCGCTGAGCGTAAACAGCGCCTTGCAGGGCAAAATGGCCGGTGTACAGGTACGCCAGAACGACGGAGCACCGGGGGGGGGAATCTCAATCCATGTCCGCGGAGCCAACTCATTCAGTACCGATACGCAGCCGCTCTACGTCATTGACGGACTTCCCTACAGCGGCGGTAGCAAAGCCCCCGACACAGGACTTTCGGGCACCGGCTCCAGCTCCAACCCGCTGGCCAACATCAACCCCAATGACATCGAGTCGATCGAGGTGCTGAAAGACGCCTCTTCGACGGCCATCTACGGTTCTCGCGGTGCCAACGGCGTGGTCATCATCACCACCAAACAGGGGCGCAGCGGCAAGGACAACATCACCTTCTCGTCGAATTTCAGTTTCTCGAAGGTCGCCAAAAAGATCGACGTACTCGATCCCGTGACCTACGCCCGCTACATCAACGAACAGACCCTCAATTCGAATCCCGACGGTCAGCTGCCCTATCGCGGCGAATGGTACTATTCGTTCGACACCAACAATAACATGATCACCTCATCGGGCAAATATTCGCCCGCACCGGAAGATTTTCTCCGTCCGGGAACCTACACCGACGAATACGGCAATACCGACATCGTCGGTTCGACCGACTGGCAGGACGCCATCTTCCAGACCGGCTTCACCCAGGAATACAACATCAGCATCGACGGCGGCAATGAGAAGGGCGGCTACCTGCTCTCGTTCAATTACACTGACCAGACGGGTATCATCGTCGGTTCGGGCTACAAGCGTTATGCCGTGCGTTCGAACCTCTGGCGCAAGATGCGCGACTGGCTCGAAGTGGGACTGAACACCAACTACACCAATTCGGTGACCAATTTCGTCAACTCCTCGACTTCGGGCGGCGACGGAGTGATCTACTCCGCACTGGTATTCCCGCCGACCTACGACGCCACGATCAACACCCAGGAGGACAACGAACTCAACTGGCTCGCTGCCAACCCCTACGTCTACGTCCGCGAAGCGTTCGACGAATTCCGCGCCAACAACGTCTATCTCTCGTCGTATGTGGAAGCAACGCTTTACAAGGGCCTCAAACTGCGAGAGAACATCGGTTTCAGCTATTCGGGCAACGACCGCAACATGTACTACAACCGCCTGACCCGCCAAGGCTACAAACCTACGAACGGCACCGGCGGCCAAGGCACCAGCTGGTCGCAGGGCTTCACCTCGGAGACACTGCTCTCCTATCACAAAGAGTTCGGCGACGACCACACCATCGACGCCGTGGCCGGTATCACCTTCGAGGAATCGCATTGGAAATACAACAACATGTCCGCCTACGACTTTCCTTCGGACATGACGCTGATGTGGGACATGAGCGCCGGTATGAAGACTTATCCCCTGTCGTCGGGACGCGGCAAGAGCCGGATGCAGTCGAATCTCGCGCGTTTCAATTATTCGTACAAGGGCAAGTACATGGCCACCGTATCGTACCGCGCCGATGGATCGAGCGTCTTTGTCGAAGGCAACAAATATGCGCACTTTTTCTCGGGAGCCGTGGCATGGCGTCTGTCCGACGAGCCGTGGCTCAAAAAACTGAACGTTTTCGATGACCTGAAACTGCGCCTGAGCTACGGTCAGACCGGCAACCAGGGTATCGGCACCTACGCCACGCTGCCCGCCATGTCGGTTTCGAGCTACCCGCTGGGCGGCACGCTGACTCCCGGTTTCGCCGAACAAACCTGGAAAGGCCCGATCAACAAGGATCTGAAATGGGAGACCACCGACCAATTCAACGCCGGTCTGGACATCTCGCTGGCCAAAGGCAAGGTCAACTTCGTGATCGATTACTATTACAAACGCACCAACGACCTGCTTCAGAAAGTGAGCATCGAAACCAACTCGGGTTATACCCAGATGGCCGTCAACAGCGGGCACGTCACCAACGAGGGTCTTGAAATCTCGGGAACGTTCCACCCCTTCGCCCGCAAGGATTTCGGCTGGCAGATCGACGCCAACATCTCGTTCAACCGCAACAAGATCGGAGGTCTCGCAGGCGACCAGTATGGCAGCAATTTCATCAACAATGTCTCGAACGTCTTCATCCAGCGTAACGGCTGCCCGATCGGTACCATCGTGGGATTCGTCGAGGACGGCTTCTACGACAACATCGCCGAAGTACGTGCCGATCCGCAGTATGCCAACGTTTCGCAGGCCGACGCCGAAGCAATGATCGGCGAGATCAAATACCGAGATTACACGGGCGACGGCGCTATCACCGATGCCGACAAGCGTGTGATCGGCGACACCAACCCCGATTTCACCTACGGTCTGACCAATACGCTGCGCTACAAGAATTTCACCCTGAGTTTCTTCTTCCAGGGCACTTACGGAAACGACATCGTCAATGCCAACACGATCGCCAACAACACCAGTTCGTCGATGACCGGCATCCAGAACATCACCCGCGAGCAGTACAACACCCGCTGGACGGCGGAAAACGCGGCCAACGCCCGGTGGCCCAAACCGATCGAAGCGGGTTACAAACGCGAATGGAAATTTTCGGACCGCTATATCGAAGACGGATCGTATTTGCGTCTGAAAAACATCTCGCTGGGCTACACCTTCTTCCCCAAATGGAAAGGCATCAAATCAATCAACGTTTACGCCAGCGCCCAGAACCTCTTCACCGTCACGGGTTACAGCTGGTACGATCCCGATGTGAACGCTTACGGCAACGACGTGACCCGTCAGGGCGTCGATCTCTACTCGTACCCCAGCAGCCGCGTCTATTCGTTCGGCCTGAAGCTGACTTTCTAACCGTAAAAACCGAAACGCAATGAAAACGAATAAAATCAAGAATATCCTGCTGGCCTGCGCCACGGGCGTGCTCCTCTCGACGGGCCTCAGTTCCTGCCAGGATTGGCTTAAGGAGGAGACTTACGATTTCACCCAGCCCGACGACATCGAGGATTCGGACGCCGGGGCTACCCAATGGCTGATCGGCTGTTACAGCCGTCTCAGCACGCTGTTCAACGGAAATACCTTCCCGATGGTATGGCTTTACGACGAAGATTACCTCACGGGACCCAGCTGGGCATTCGGCACGCTCGGCGCCGGTAACTTCCAGAACAACGGCAACATCAACAGCATGTGGACGGGGCTTTACGAGTTGATTCACCGCTGCAATTACTCGACCTACATGATCAATCAGATGGCCAATGTCGAGCCGCGCCTGAAAACCGCGATCCTCGGCGAACTGAAATTCCTGAAGGCATGGAGCTATTTCCAGCTGGTCCGCGCATTCGGCCCTATCCCCGTACGTAAGCAGTCGATCAGCGAAACCGGCGACCGCAACGTGCCTCGCAGCTCGGTGGAAGACGTTTACGGCTATATCATCGAACTGCTCGACGAGGCGAAAGTGGAGTGCTACAAAAACACCGACAAAGAGTATGTGGCAGGGCGCGTAACGGCCGGTACGGCAGCGGGTCTCGAAGCCAAGGTCTATGCCACGATGGCCGCAGGCGCCATGCCCGAAGGCACGCAGCTCTGGGTGCGCGGCGGCAAGCCGTGGAGCGGCGAAGGCACAGAGAAAGCCTACACCGATCCCCAAAAGCTCACCTACGAAAAACACCAGCTCGACGGATATGAAGCCTTCGACCCGATGGAGTGCTACACACAGGCTTACGAAATCGCCGACAAGGTGATGACCGGCGAATACGGCACCTATGAACTGCGTCCCTTCGAGGAGATATGGAAGCGCGCCAACTGCTACGGGCCCGAACAGTTGTGGAGCATCCAGGGTTACTCGTCCGACACGCGCTACTGCGAATATTTCGCCTATCACATCTGCGGCATCGAGGACAGCAACGGACTGATTTCCGACGGCATGTGGTACGGCGGCCGCGACCATTGGTACAAAATGGCCGAAAGCAAGGACCTGCGCGTGCTCGAAGGCATCCGCCACCGCTGGCAGCGCACCTGGGATCTCACGTTCGCCCAATACTATCCCAACAACCAGGAATGGAACAAAAAGGTGGAAGACAAGGAAGCTCCCTTCGACGACGGGTTGTCCTATGCCTGCCCGCAGTTCGACACCTATTATCTGGCCTATCCGACCAAATACATCGACCGATCGGACCGCACCGTCACGCAGGGCGACGCCTTCTGGCCGCTGCTCCGCTACGCCGACATCGTACTGATCTACGCCGAAGCATACGCCGAGGTCAACGGCACCGCCGACGGCAAAGCTCTCGCAGCACTGAATTCGGTACGCGAGCGCAGCAAGGCCACGCCGCGTGCACTGACGGGACAGGACAATGTTTCAAACATCGTGGATTTCCGTTCGAGCGTGCTCGAAGAACGGGCCCTCGAACTCTTCTGCGAAGGCGACCGCCGCTGGGACCTGATTCGCTGGGGCGTCTACGTCGAAGTGATGAGCGCTATCGGCGGCAACGACGAAATCGGCACCTACAAAACCCGCCAGTCGAGGCATACTCTCTTCCCGATTCCATCGAGCGAGATGGACACCAACGCCTCGATCACCGAAAACAACCCGGGCTGGAACTAATAACCTCAAACCGATTAAAACCGACATATTATGAAACTCACATGGTTAACATATACGACTGTCGCCGTACTGACCGCTTTCACGGCCGCCTCGTGCAGCGACGTGGTCAACATCGACGAAGGCTGGGACCCGGACAACGTTTCGACCGGCGCCCCGTCGATCCGTAAGATCGCCGCATCGGCCGACACATCGACCGTCATCACGACGGCGGCACTCAACCAGTCGATCGCCGTCTTCGGCGACAACCTTACCGATCTCGAATCAGTAACGATCAACGACCTCGAACTCGACCTGACGCAGGTATACGCCAAACGTCACCGTCTCGAACTGGTCGTGCCGCGCAAACTCCCCGGAGAGGTGAACAACACGCTGCGCATCGTCACCAAACGGGGCGAAGTATCGGCCGCACTGAACGTGACACTGCCCGAATTGGTCATCAACGGCTTCAAGAACGATTTCGCAGCAGACCGCGACACAGTACAAGTCGTAGGCAGCGACTTCGATCTCTATCTGATCGACTCGATCAACGCCAAGCTGACCTTCAACGGACAGCCTGTCAAGATGATCGGCTGCAACGCCACATCGTTCGGCGTCGAAATTCCGGCCGGAACACCCACCGACAGAGCCTCGTACCTGACCATCGAAACTCCCGAACTGGCAATACCCGTCGAAATTCCTTTCCGCGAACCCGGTATTCCGATCCTCACCAATGACGAACGCACGTGGGTAAACGGCTGGTGGGCTACGGGTATTACGAACATGAATGACATCTCTCCCGAAGAGTTCTACTATCAACCGCTGTTCAAATGGGTAGCTTGGATCAAGAAGAATTTCCCGGGTACATGGGGCTATGAAAACTTCATGATCACTCACTTCTGGCTCGACGACTCGGCTGCCGACCTGCTGGCCAATCCCGAAAAATGGTGTGTGAAAATGGAGATCAACAACCCCTCCGGCACTCCCCTGGCACGCTACATCCGTCTGGGAGCCGCCGAAAGCGAAAGTGCCGGCAAATTCTACATGTGGGACCCTGCAAGTTCGAACAACGGTGTAGCACTCAACACGATGAGCAAATGGCAGACCGTGCAGTTCGAAGTGACGGACCTCTTCCCTCCGCTCGAAGAAAACGGACAGAAGACCTGCCTCAAAATAGCAGCAGATCCTTACAACAACCAAGACCAGTGGAACAATTTCAAGATCGCCGCACAGCGTGAAACATCCGGCGATATGGAGTTCTATCTCTGGAACATCCGCTTCGTGAAGAAAATCGCAACCAAATAGCGAAGGCCGGGGCGCAGTGCAGTGAACGAAAACGACTGCGCCCCGGTTTTCCAAAATCCCGACATATTCATTCCATACGACATGACGAACACTTTATTCAACAAACGTTTGCACGCTCTTCGTGAAGAGCATGACCGACTGCTGGAGCGTGAAAACGAACCTCTGCTGCCCGGAAACGGGATTTACGAACGTTACCTGTACCCCGTGCTGACGCGGGACCACACGCCGCTGGAATGGCGCTACGACCTCTCGCCCGAACGCAACCCCTACTGCATGGAGCGTTTCGGCATCAACGGCACGTTCAACGCCGGAGCCATGTTCCACGACGGCAAATACGTACTGGCGGTGCGTGTCGAAGGCAACGACCGCAAATCGTTCTTCGCCATCGCCGAGAGCCCCAACGGCATTGACAATTTCCGCTTCCGGAAATATCCGGTTCGGATGCCCGAGACCGGCGACCCGGATACGAATGTCTACGACATGCGTCTGACGGCCCACGAGGACGGATGGATTTACGGCATCTTCTGCACCGAGCGCAAAGACCTCACGGCTCCGGGCGATCTTTCGGCAGCGGTCGCCGCCGCAGGCATCGCCCGCACGAAAGATCTCGAACACTGGGAACGCCTCCCGGACCTGAAAAGCCCCGGACAACAGCGCAACGTGGTGCTCCACCCGGAATTCGTCAACGGCAAATACGCGCTCTATACCCGCCCGCAGGATAGCTTCATTGATGCCGGCAACGGCGGCGGAATCGGTTGGGCGCTCATCGACGACATCACCCGCGCCGAAGTCGGCGAACAGAAAATCATCAACGGCCGCCGCTACCACACCGTCAAGGAGATGAAAAACGGCGAAGGACCCCATCCGATCCGCACGCCGCGCGGATGGCTGCACATGGCCCACGGCGTGAGAATGTGCGCCGCAGGTCTGCGCTACGTGCTCTATCTCTATGTCACGGCGCTCGACGATCCCACGCAGGTAATCGCCGAACCGGCCGGATATTTCATGGCACCGTTGAGCGGCGAGCGCGTAGGCGACGTTTCGAACGTACTTTTCTGCAACGGCTGGATCGCAGATCCCGACGGCCGAGTGCTGATCTACTACGCCTCGTGCGACACCCGCATGCACGTAGCCGTATCGTCTATCGACCGGCTGCTGGACTACTGTTTCAATACGGCTCCCGACGGTTTCCGCAGTGCCACCTCAGTCGAAACACTCTGCGGACTGATCGATCGCAACGAACCTTTCAAATAACGATAGACCCTCGATGAAACCTCTCCTGACTCTCGCAGCGGGTACGGCCCTGCTGACTGCGGCCTGCTCCGGGCCGGAACACCGTCTTTCGGACCCGCGGGCAGACAAAGCCGCCTGCGCCCTTTACGAACGTCTTTTCGAACTCCGTGACCGGGGCGTCATGCTCGGACAGCAGGACGCCCTGGCCTACGGACACCAGCGTTACGAACCAGGATTCTCGGACATCTACGACATGACAGGCGACTACCCGGCCGTCGTCGGCTGGGAGATCGGTCACGTCGAACTGGGCGCACCGTACAGCCTCGACTCGGTCTATTTCGACGACATCCGCCGGGGAATCGCGGCAACGGCGGCCCGCGGAGGCATCTCGACCATCAGCTGGCACGGCGACAACATCCTCACCGGCGGCTCGACATGGGACTGTTCGCGCAATGATGTGGTGCGGTCCATCCTACCGGGCGGATCGCACCACGACGAATACCTCGCGCGGCTGGATCGGGTGGCGGACTTCCTGGCATCGCTGAAAGATGCGCAGGGCGAAACGATTCCCGTTGTACTGCGTCTCTACCACGAGCAAACCCGGTCGTGGTTCTGGTGGGGCGCCGATTTCGCAACGCCCGACGAGTATAAGGCATTGTGGCGGATGACCGTCGGCCACCTGCGCGACACACGCGGTGTACACAACGTTCTTTACGGCTACTCTCCGACCGACATCGAGGACGAGGCCGGTTATCTCGAACGCTACCCCGGCGACGAATGGGTGGACGTAGTCGGGTTCGACCTTTACCACTTCGGCACGGACGAAGCCGCCACGGAACACTACATGGCCAATATGCGGCGGAACTTGCGAATCGTCGCCGACTACGCCGCACGGTCGGGCAAACTCCCCGTGATGGCTGAAACCGGCATGGAGGGAATTCCCGTAACGGACTATTTCACCCGCGTCGTGGCCCCGGTCATCGAATCTTCGGGCATGGCATGGATACTCTTCTGGCGCAATGCCTGGGAACCGGACAAACCCGGCCATTTCTACCTCCCTTACAAAGGGCACGCAGCCGAAGGCGATTTCAAAGCCTTCATTGCCGACGAACGAATCCTGATGAATCAAGACATACGATAATGAAACGACTCCTTACGACCCTCGCAGCGGCGATGCTCGCCTGCGGAGCGGGCTATGCACAGAAAACCATTAGCATAAAATCACCCGACGGGCTGATTCGCATGACGGTCCGCGTGGACCGGAAATCGCTGCCGGAATACGACGTATTCTACCGCAGCACACAACTCGTCAACGGAGGCCGCATGGGCTTCGTCTTCGACAGCGGCGAATTCGGCCGCGGGCTCCGCACCGGACGCATCGAGCGTCGCAGCGGCGTGGAGCGTTACGACCTCATTACGGGCAAATCCTCGCATGTCGAGGAGCCTTACACCGAAGCCGTGATCCCGCTGCTGGAAGAGGCTGCACCCCATCGCCGGATTGATCTCGTAGTACGCACGTTCAACGACGGCGCGGCTTTCCGCTATGTCTTTCCCGAGCAGGAGGGCTGGAGCTCCTATGTGATGCACGACGAGCTAACGACGTTCGATCCGGCAGGAAATCCCAAAGCGCTGACGATGTATCTCGCGTCGTACACCACTTCGCACGAGGGATTCTACACGCAGACCGACTACGAACACCTCGACGAAGGCAAGCTGATGGAGATGCCGACGCTGTTCACCTACCCCGACGGGACGGTGATGGCCGTCACCGAAGCCGCCGTCCGCGATTATGCGGGTCTCTATCTCTCCAAAGAAAAAGGAACGCTGCGCGGCAAACTTTCGCCCCTGCCGGGACAGCAGCGCGAAAAAGTGCGGGCCTCGCTGCCCCACCGCTCTCCGTGGCGCGTGATGATGATAGGCCCCGATGCCGGATGCCTCATCGCCTCGAACCTGCTCACGAACCTCAATGACCCGTGCGCCGTAGCCGACACGACTTGGATACGCCCCGGAAAGACCACTTTCACGTGGTGGAACGGCTGCGTCACCCCCGACACCACGTTCCTTGCAGGCAACAATTTCCCGACGAACAAATATTACATCGACTTCGCAGCACGCTCCGGACTCGACTTCCACTCGATCTACGGATACGCCGAACAGCCGTGGTATTACGATCCGAACATGAACTTCGAGTTTCCGAGTTCCGAAGCCGACATCATGAAGCCGCTCCGAACGCTCGACATGCCCTACATCTGCAAATACGCGGCAGAACAGGGTGTGGGCATCCACCTCTGGGTCAACTGGAAACCGCTCTATGAACAGCTGGACAAGGCGCTGGCGCGTTTCGAGGAGTGGGGCGTCAAGGGCATGATGGTCGATTTCATGGACCGCGACGATCAGGAGATGATCCGTATTCAGGAAGAGATTCTCGCCAAATCCGCCGCACACAAGATCTTCGTACAGTTCCACGGTTCATCGAAGCCCTCGGGCCTCAACCGTACCTACCCCAACGAGTTCACCCGCGAGGGTACACGCAACTACGAGTGCTACAAATGGTCGCTGGACATGGGCGCCGACCTCGACATCGCCATTCCTTTCACCCGGCTGCTGGCCGGGGCCACGGACTACCATCTCGGAGGCTTCCGCGCCGTACCGAAGGAGAAACTGCAAATCCGTTACTCGAATCCGTGGGTCACGAGCACCCGCTGCCACATGCTCGGCATGTACGTCGTACTGGAAAGCTACCTCGGAATGGTCTGCGACACGCCGCAGGCTTACGAAGGACAGCCCGGATTCGAATTCATCCGCAAGGTGCCGACCACGTGGGACGAAACGGTCGTACCGGCTGCCTCAGTGATGGAATACGCCTGCGTGGCACGCCGCAAGGGCATCGACTGGTGGATAGGCGCCATCAACAACTCGATGCCCCGCAAGGTGGAGTTCCGTGCGGACTTCCTCGGCGACGGCACATACACGGCCGAGATATACACCGACACCGATGAAACCGCCACCGACCCGAACCGGCTCGAAAAACGCACCGTCACCCTGCGCAAAGGCGACATGCTGACGCTCCCGATGGCGGGCAGCGGAGGCGCAGCGATACATGTTTACCCAACCCGATAAAACCGACACATGCAACTGAAAACCTTACTGACAACGGCTCTGCTGATGGCCCTAACGGCAGGCACGGCCAAAGAATACCGCCGTTCCGGAAATGCCGTATCGTTCCGCAAGGCACGGATCGAAGTGCTTTCGCCCACGATGTTCTCCGTGCGCGAGGGAGATAATTACCGCTTCGCACCCATACGTATCGACCTGGGTATCACGGAACTGCCATCGGCGCCCGTAACGTTCGACATTGCGAAGGAGGGTACGGCCTACCGCATCGCCACCGACGAAATCACGATCGTCTACGACCCGGCGCAGCCTCTCACGGCAGGCGGCATCCGCGTCGAAGGCGCAGCGTCCGTCGCCGAACTCGGGGCCGAAGATACCCAAAACCTCGGCGGTGTGGTCGGTGCATTGGACAACTGCGACGGCGAGAAATGTTATTCCGAGCAGAACGATATCACCTCGTCGCACGACGTACGCCCTACCCCGCAGGACGGCATCCTGAGCCGCCGCGGCTACACCGTGCTCAAACACACGCAAGACCAACTGAACCTCTTTCGAGAAGGACAGCCTTACGAGGAGCTTTACGTGTTATGTTACGGCAAGGACTATCGCCGGGCCTTCACCGACTTCTTTTCGATCGCCGGCGATATCCCGATGTTCCCCAAATGGTCGCTGGGACTGATTTACAGCCGTTGGCGGGACTACACCGACGAGGATTACAAGGAGATCGTAGCCGGATTCCGCAAGGAGCGGATTCCGCTCGACGCCGTGATCCTCGACATGTGCTGGCACGTAGACCACTGGTACGGCTACAAGTACGACACGAAAAATTTCCCCGACATGCGCGGATTCCAGAACTGGGCCGAATCGCAGCACATCAAAACCGGTTTCAACCACCACTCGGGCTGCATTTACAAGGACGATCCCAAGGTGCGCGAATTCTGCCGCCGCGCAGGACTCGACTACGACAAGTCGATCGTCGATGGGCCTTCATTCGAGCCCGAGATCCGCGTCGTGCAATACGACACGCGCAACGAACGCCATTTCAAATCGTTCTACGACCTCTACCTGGCCGAGATGATCGACGACGGGTTCGACTTCCACTGGGTCGATGGCGCCAACTCGATTTATTCGGCGGAACTTTACCACCGCTATCTCTCCGAAGGCACGGGCAAACGTCCGCTGGTGCTCAACCGTCAGCAGAACTACACGCTCTGCAATCACCGCTACCCGGCCGGATTCTCAGGTGACACCTATGCCACATGGGCCACGATGCGCCGCACGGTGGAAGTGACGCTCAAAGGCGGCAACAACGGTGTATGGTGGTCGCACGACATCGGCGGCTACATGCCCCAGGGCACGGACGGATACATCCCCGACGGCGAAATGTTCGCCCGCTGGGCCCAGCTCGGAGCCTTCTCGCCGCTGATGCGCTTCCACGCCAAGAAGGACCTCTTCTGGCATCCCGCACGGACTTGTCCCGACGGCTGGGACGGAGGTTCGCGTCTGCCGTGGGAATGGGGACCGACCGTATTGGAATCAATCCGCAATTCGGTCCGCCTGCGCGCAGCACTCAACCCCTACATCTATACCCTGATGCGTGCCGCCCACGACACGGGCGTCCCCCTCTGCCGCGGCATGTACCTCGACTGGCCCGAGCGGGACGAAGCCTACCGTTTCGACCAGTATCTCTTCGGCGAAGCGTTCCTCGTCGCCCCGGCCATGCGTCCTTCGGGCGACGGACAGCACGGAGTGACCGAACGTTCGCTTTGGCTCCCCGAAGGTGCCTGGTACGACTATTTCACGGGCAAACGCCTCGAAGGCGGACGCGAAATCACCCGCACCTCGGACATCCGGAGCTTCCCGCTCTACGTACGGGCTGGCTCGCTCGTTCCGATGACCGAACCCGGCGACTATGTGAGCGCCCCGCTCACGACGCTGACCCTGCGCGCCTACGCTCCCGTCGGGAACTGCCGCACGACATTCGACCTCTACGAAGACGAGGGTGAGAACTTCGACTACGAAAAGGGATTGAACCGCCGCACGCTGCTCACCTACGACTGTTCCGACGGCATACAGCGCCTCACGGTCGAAACACCCCGCGGCGATTATCCCGAAGCGGTCGCCGAACGCACCTGCAACGTGGAGATCGTCGGCACACCGAAACCCGCTCTGGTCACGGTCAATGGCGTCGTCTGCAATACTTGGTCATGGGACAACGATCTGCTCACGGTACGTTGCGGAACTTTTTCCGCGACGCAGCCCGTCACCATCGAAATCCGCTAACAAAAGAATCCACAACACGATGAAAAACATCAGAACGACATTTTGCGCCGCACTGTCCGCACTCCTGCTCGCAGGGTGCGGCGGTGATACGGCCGGCATCTACAACGTCACGAAATTCGGCGCCAGCAACGACGGCCGCAGCCTTACGACGGAGAAAATCCAGCAGGCCATCGACCGCTGCGCCGAGGATGGCGGCGGCGTGGTCTATGTTCCCAAAGGCGACTACCTCGTGGGAACGCTCAACCTGCGTTCGAACGTCGAGTTCCGCATGGAGACCGGCGCACGGCTCGTGGCGACGACCGACCTCACGCAATACCAGCGCCACAACGACGAACTGGCGGGCGTCTTCTACACGGAAAATGCCTCGAACGTCTCGATCACGGGCCACGGCGTCATCTTCGGACAAGGCATGGAATTCATGCACGCCGACAGCGCCAAGGTCATCGCAGGCCCCGCACTCGATTATGTGCGCCAGGGCAAAGGGCTGCGCAAGGTTACGGAAGGCATCGGCGACGGCCCGCTCTATCCGAAGGACCGCTTTCACCAGATGATCGTCTTCAGCAACTGCACCGACATCGAACTGCACGACTTCAAATGCGTGGATTCGCCCTACTGGTGTTTCCTGATCGTCCACTGCGACCGAGTCACGGTCCGCAACCTGAAAATCGACAACAATCTTGTGATCCCCAACAGCGACGGACTGGACATCATCTCGTCGAGCAACGTCAACGTTTCGGACTGCTACATCTCGTGCGGCGACGATGCCGTGGTGGTGGCCGGCTACGACTGGCATTTCGGCGACCCCGGCTTCCAGCGCATCACGCGCCCCTCGCGCAACATCAACTTCACGAACTGCGTGCTCCGTTCACGGTCGAGTGCCATCCGCATCGGCGGCTGGGACCAGAACGTAATGTCGGACTACAACTTCTCGAACATCACCATCTTCGACTCCAACTGCGGCATCGGCATCTGCATCCGCGACTATGCAGGGCTGGAAAACGTCAATTTCTCGAATTTCAACATCCACACACGCCTGCACACGGGCGACTGGTGGGGCAACGGCGAACCGATCAAGATCACGGCCATCCGCGGACGCGAAAGCGTGCCGGGAGCCATTCGCAATCTCCGTTTTTCGAACATCGCGTGCGACGGCGAAAACTCGGTGATCGTCTACGCCTCGCCCGAATGCACGATCGAAAACGTCGATTTCACCAACTTCGATTTCCGGCTCAACCAAGGCACACTCGATCCCGTCGCAGGCGGCAATTTCGATTTCCGGCCCACGACGGTCGCCGACAAGGAGTTCTTCGCCTCGAACACCCCCATCGTCTACCTCGAAAACGTGCGCAACGTACGCATGACCAACGGCACGATGTCGTGGGGCGAAGGAGTCACGAAACCTTGGTTCACAGCCCCGGTTGAGGCCCACGGCGTACGCGGACTGACGCTCGGGGAGATCGCCGCAACCCCCTCGCCCGCATGTCCTGCCAACGGACTGCTCGTTCAGCGCAACTGCACCGGAGTCTCCAACCAGATGAAACGCTAACTGCATGAAACGCATACTCATCCTGCTGCTGACCGCCGCAATGGCGGCAGCTTGTTCTCCGAAAAGTCGATTCGTAACGGTTGAGAACGGCCGCTTCATGGCCGACGGCAAACCTTACAGCTATGTCGGCGCGAATTTCTGGTACGGAGCGATCCTCGGTTCGCAGAGCGAAGGCGGCGACCGCGAACGTCTCCTCCGCGAACTGGACATCCTCAGCGCCACCGGCATCGACAACCTCCGTATACTGGTCGGCGGCGACGGTCCCGACGGCGTGCCCTCACGCATCGAACCCACATTGCAGAAAGCCCCCGGAGAGTACAACGACGCGATCCTCGACGGACTCGACTTCCTGCTCGCCGAAATGGGCAAACGCGATATGAAAGCCGTACTCTACCTCAACAATTCGTGGGAATGGTCCGGCGGTTACTCGCAGTATCTCGAATGGGCCGGCGCAGGCAAAGCGCCGATCCCGGCCATCGACGGCTGGAACACCTTTTCGGCCTACGTAAACCAATACGCCCGAAATCCGGAAGCCCAGCGGCTTTTCGAAAATTACGTGCACGACATGGTGACCCGTACCAACCGCTACACGGGCCAGCCCTACACCGACGACCCGACGATCATGTCGTGGCAGATCGGCAACGAACCCCGCGCTTTCAGCTCCGAAAACAAGGAGCTGTTCCGCCAATGGATGTCCCGGACCGCAGCGCTTATCAAAAGTCTCGATCCGAACCACCTCGTCTCCACAGGCAGCGAAGGCAAAGCAGGCTGTGAAGGCGACCTTGCATTGGCCGAGCAGCTGCACGCCGATCCCAACGTGGATTACATGACCATCCATATCTGGCCGCTGAACTGGGGCTGGGTGACGCCCGAAGAGCTGGGCGGCGAACGCCTCGAACAAGCCGTCGCCAATACCCGGTCCTACATCGACGAGCACTTGGAAATAGCACGGCGCATCGGCAAACCCGTCGTCCTCGAAGAATTCGGATTCCCGCGCGACGGATTCGCCTTCACCCCCGGAAGCCCCACCACGAGCCGCGACCGTTACTACGAAGCCGTTTTTTCCTACATCCATGAAAACCGCACACACGGAGGTCCCTTTGCAGGATGCAACTTTTGGAGCTGGGGCGGCGTGGCACGACCCTCGACAGATCACGTTTACTGGCAGCGGGGAGACGACTACACGGGCGACCCTGCGCAGGAACAGCCGGGACTGAACTCGGTCTTCGCAGCCGACAGTTCGACCCTCGCCGTTATCATCCGTTACGCAAAGCTGCTGGCCGAATAACCCGCAGCCATCCAAAACCGGAACGGGAGCGCCGCTGTGCGCTCCCGTATTTTTATCGCAAAAACAGGTTGCAAAATCCGAAAAAAAGATATATTTTAGTAGAGTCGTAAAATCATGTTCCATGACACCCAGCAACAAAGGCACCGTACTGCACGAGATCACGCCCCTGTCGGAAGGCGACTGCATCTATGTGATCGAGCGTAAAAAAGCCGAATTCAACTACCCGATACACACCCACAAAGAGTTCGAGATCAACTATATCGAGAATGCCGCGGGAGCCCAGCGCGTCGTGGGCGACTCGATCGAGGAGATCGGCGACTACGAACTGGTGCTCATATCGAACGACAATCTCGAACACGGATGGCAGAACCATCGTCTCACGCCGGGGAATATCCGTGAAATCACGATCCAATTCTCCGACGACTGGCTCTCGGAAAAACTGCTCTCCAAAAACCAGTTCCATTCGATCCACACCATGTTCCAGCACGGCAGCAAGGGGCTGACATTCCCGCTCTCCACGATCATCAAGGTCCGGCCGCTGCTCAACTCGCTGACCTGCGAGCAAAAAGGATTCTACCTGGTAACGACCTTTCTCACGCTGCTTTACGAGCTTTCGCTCGCTGACGACGCCCGCACGCTGGCCAGCACGGCCTTCGCACACACCGAGAACAACATCCAAAGCCGCCGTATCCGCATGGCCGATGCTTATCTGCAAAAAAATTTCGCCCGCGACATCACGCTGCGAGAAGTCGCCGAACTGGCCAACATGAGCGAAGTAGCTTTCAGCCGCTTTTTCAGCCAGCACACGGGCAAGAGTTTCACCGAATACCTCATCGACATCCGCATCGGCAAGGTGGCACGCCTGCTGGTTGACACCAACAAGACCATCGCCGAAATCTGTTACGAATGCGGCTACAACAACATGTCGAATTTCAACCGCATCTTCCGCCGCAAAAAGGGATGCACACCGCGCGAATTCCGCGAAATGTACCATAAAAAACAGGTAATTGCCTGAGGGTTCGGCCTCTCTTTAATCTCAGCCCGATCTCTTCGTATATGCAATCCGACCGCAGATCAAGTTTTTTAAGAAAGCCTTAAACAGTTTTGGCGCAGGACATTACTTCGAGGCACATGCGGCTGTTGTGGTAGGGGCATTTCCAGAATCCCGCTTTGTCGTCCGTACGGTTGACACTGCCGTCTTCGCGGATGCTCCAAAACCATTCGCCGTCCGCTGTATCGACCAGATGGGTACGGATGTATTCCCAGGTCTTTTCGGCTTGGGCAAGGGCTTCACCGATGCCGTGATACGTGCAGAGCCACGTCAATCCCACTACACATTCGGCCTGAACCCACCAATGCCGCTCACGGTCGAGACTTCCGTCGGCCCGGTGCTCGTAGATCAGACTTCCATCGGACTGATAGCCTTCGAGCGCCGCATCGGCAATCCGGCGGCTGTGGCGTTTCACACGTTCCGTGAGTTCCGCGTCGCCTACGGCGTGCGCTGCTTCGAGCAACAGCCATGAAGCCTCTATGTCGTGACCGTAGGAGTAGACGCCGCAGCTCTTTTCGCACCAGTCGTTATCGAAAAAAAGTCCCAGATGGTGTGTCAAGGGAGATTCGATTTTGTCTAAAAAAATGCCGATAAGGTTTATCAGCCGTTCGCGCAGCCGGGCATCGGGCCATACACGATAGAGATTCGTATAAGGTTCCAGAATATGCAGATGGGTGTTCATCGTCTTGGGCGTGTTGTCGTCTTTGTCGCTCAGACGCATGTCATCAATGGGATTCCAGTCGCGGGATGCGGCTTCGATATATCCGTTGCGCATAGTATCGAAAGCGTGCCGTTCGATGGTTTCGAACAGCCGGACGGCATATTCCAATGCTTTGCCGTCGCCTGTGGCCCGATGGTATTCGCTCAGTCCGTAGAGGGCAAATCCGAGGGCGTAAAACTGTTTCCGGCAGTCGAGCGGGGTGCCGTCTGCGGCGACTTCCCAGTAGACTCCGCCGTATTGCTCGTCGTAAAAATGGCTCAGCAACCACGTTTTGGCCCGTGTGGCGCATTCGAGATATTCGGGACATTTCAGCGTGCGGTAGGCCGCCGAGAAAGTCCAAAGGATGCGGCTGTAAAGTATCGCGCCCCGCGGAGCTTCGGCATCGAGAGCGCCTTCACCCGTGATGCGGCCGTAAAATCCACCCCGGCCGTCCTGCATGCGGCCGATCCAGAAAGGAAGTATTATCTCTTGTAAATGCCGCTCCATGTCGGCAGCCAGACGATCGAGTCGTTCCATAAGGCGTTTATCGTTTTTTATCTTTGCGACGTGTTTCCAACTCGCCCGAAACAGTTTTCATAGCCTTCTCATCGAGCGGGTAGAACCAGATGAAGATGACCGAGAGAATCGTTCCCACGGCCGGAAGCCAGCTCAGCATCATGCGAATTCCGTGAATGGCCTCCGCCGACTGCATTTCGTTGGCCTGGAATCCGTAGCGGGCCAGCAACCAGCCTGTCAGGGCGCCTCCGAGCGTCCATCCGAACTTCTGGGACATCGACGACGACGAGAAGATGAGTCCCGTGGCGCGCCGTCCGGTTTTCCACTCCGAATAGTCGGTAATGTCGGCATACATCGACCACAGCAGCGGGAAGATGCTGCCTGCACAGACACTGATAAGCGTTTGCAGCAGGAAGATCGGCACCAACTGATCGGGGCGCAACGAGTAGAATGCGATGCTGAGCAGCGTGGCGATGATCATGGCGCTCAGATAGACGCGTTTTTTGCCGAAGCGGTCGGCGAGGGGCGCAGCCAGCGCCACGCCGATCATGTTTGAAATCTGTCCCACCATCAGGTAGAGTGCCGAGAGGGTGAAGAACCCGCCGATGGCTGCGGTCTGGTCCTGCCGGACGTAGTATTTGAAATAGTAGATAGTTGCGCCGTCACGGATCGAGTTGAAAATCAGCGCTGCGATGCCCGCACCCAGCAGTATCCACCACGGACGGTTGCGGCAGAGGTCTTTCAGGTCGTTCCAGACCGATCCTTGCCTGTCGGCGACAGGCTGCACGCGCTCGCGGACTCCGCGGAAACACAACAACAGCAGAATTGTACAAAGAATGCCTATGGTAGCGACGGTGAGTGCCCATCCCCGGGCCTCGGAGTCTATGCCTCCCAGCGCCGAGTAGCTATGCACGAGAGGCTCGACCAGTGCCAGAGCGATGAAACTGCCGGCGTAAGCGAAGAACATACGGTAGGAAGAGAGTGCGTTGCGGTCGCGGCCGTCGGGTGAAATGACGCCCAGCAGCGAGGCGTAGGGCACGTTGACCGCCGAATAGACCATCATCATCGAAGTATAGGTGACATAGGCGTAGAGCAGCCGCATGGCAGGCGTCCAGCTCATCGGGGGTACGAGGAATGTCAGTACGCCCAGCACCGAGAAGGGCACGGCCCCGAAGAGAATCCACGGACGGAATTTGCCCCAGCGGCTGCGGGTGCGGTCTGCGATCATGCCGAAAATCGGGTCGTTGACCGAGTCCCAGATACGGGTGACGAGGAACATGGTGCCGACGGCTACGGGGGCGAGTCCGAAAACGTCGGTGTAGAAATAGAGCATGTACATTCCGAAGATTTTCCAGAACATGGAGGAAGCCATGTCGCCGAATCCGTAGGAAATTTTCTCTTTGATTCCGATCATGCGGTTTGGGATTTTAGGTTAATGCAAAGATAGGCGATACAGGGATGTCTGAATAATACAATGAGAACTTTTTATGGTGCTTTTTTAACATGCCGGATGCCGGAGGACTCCCGGATCTATCCTTCAACCGCGAATAGCGCCTGCTCAAGGCTGATTTTCGCCGGCCGTAATGATGTTCTTTTAACCATTCCTTCCATTCTGTTAGCCAATCGGGGGCCGGGATTCGGAAATTCGGTTTTTGCATTCTATTTTTGTTCCGTAACCGATTTCACATAACCCAAACCGACCTTGCGATGACTAAATTTTCAGTAGCATTCCTTTTGTTCTGCACGACCGTTTCCGGCGTCTTTGCCGGGATTCCCGTGCGTCCCCGCATCCTGCCCGGGACCGCTGCGGCCACCGAAGCCGTGGTGTTCTGGGAACTTCCCGACGATTACAAAGACATGAAGCACTATGTCGTGCGTGTCGATGGCCGCCGTGCCGGAACCACCGGCCACAATAACTTGCGCATCACGGGCCTACGTCCTGCAACGACCTATCGTGTGCAGGTTGCCGCCGTCGATGCTGCGGGCCGCGAACACAAGGCCCGGGCCATCGAGCTTCGAACCAAATCCGCGCCGCAGATTTTCGACGTGCGCGACTACGGTGCGGCGGGCGACGGCAGAACCCTCGACACCAAGGCCATTCAGCAGGCTATCGACGCCTGCACGCCCGGCGGCGAGGTTTATGTCCCTGCGGGCGACTACCTCACGGGCGCACTCTTTATCTGCAAAAGCGACATCAGCCTGCATCTGGACGAAGGGGCTACGCTGCGGGCCGTGAACAATCTCGGTCACTTCCCGATGGTGAAGAACATTTACGAAGGGTGGGTGAAAGAGGTCTTTGCCAGCGTCCTGAACATCGGCCGTCTTTACGGCGATCGTTACGAGAATATTCGCGTTTACGGCGGAGGCACGATCGACAATCAGGGCAGCGTGCTGGCCGATCAGCAGATCCGCACCGTGGGCCGCATGGCCCGTTCGCACGGTATGCCGGTCATCCGCTGCGACAATGTGGCTTTCGACAACGTGACCATCACCAATCCTTGTACATGGAACGTCCACCCGCTATTGTGCGAGGGGTTCACGACCTACGGCTGTCGGCTCGTTTCGTCGGGTTTCGGGCTGAGCAATGCCGATGGATGGGACCCCGATTCCTCATCGGAATGTTATCTGCTCGAATCGGTACTCGACGGGCAGGATGACAACATTGCCGTCAAGTCGGTGGTTTATCCCGCCGAAAACGGCGAGAAAATCCTGAAACCGGCAGAGAACATCTTCGTCAGCCATTGCCGGTTCGTGCGCGGCGGCGGACTGGTCGTCGGAGCCGAGGTTCCGGCCGGAGCCCGCAACGTCTGGTTCACGGATTGCGTGGTGGAGGGCAGCGACCGCGGATTTCATGTATGCAGCCGTCCGTTCGGCACCCGTCCCGTCGAGGGCATCCATTTCCGCGATATCGAGGTGAAAAACACCGGGTGCTGGGGCATCAACGTCACGGTCTGGTATTGGGTGCCGAGCTATCTGCCCGGAGCATACGGCCCCGACGAACTGCTCAAGGTCCGCGACGTGAGTTTCGAAAATATCCGCATCGACCGTGCCGACGGCAATCCGATTCAGGTGCTGGGCGTGGCCGAACAACCGATGGAGAACATCTCTTTCCGCAACGTGACCGTTGCCGAGAGCCAGTATGATGTCCTGCTGCGGAATGTCCGCGGCGTGAAATTCGAGAATGTGCAGGTCGGCGAGCGTTATTGGGTGCTGGATAACGCCGAAGAGGTTGAACGCGATGCGCTGACATCAGCACCCAAGACGATGAACTATCCTCACGAACTGGCCGATCCCGATGCCACCTATCGCACGAAAGCGCTTTATGACAACCTGCACAAAGTGGCCCGCAGCGGACGGTTTCTCTTCGGAGCGCAGGATGCCACCGCCTCGGGATTCGGCTGGTGCGACGATTCGGGGCGTAGTGACATCGAACGCATCTCGGGAAAGAAGCCTGCGTTTTACAGTTGGGATTTCATGGACATCGTCGATGCGGACGGCAATCTGAAAGCTGAAGCCGAAAAGGTGCGCCGGCTGACCTGCCAGGCCTTCTACGAGGGCGGTGTGATCTCCTATTGCTGGCACGCGCCGAATCCTGTCACGGGCGGCAGTTTTTACGACACTTCGGAGCGTGTCGTGGAGAAGATCCTGCCCGGGGGCTCGCATCATGCGAGATTCACGGCCATGCTCGACCGTATCGCCGCCTATAATCGCACGCTCATCGGCAAAAACGGCGAACAGATTCCCGTGATTTTCCGTCCTTGGCATGAATTCGACGGCGACTGGTTCTGGTGGGGCCGCAACAGCTGCACCCCCGAGGAGTTAAAGGAGCTCTACCGCTTTACGGTCACTTATTTGCGCGACACATGCGGGGTACACAATTTTCTCTACTGTTTCTCGCCCGACATCAATTTCACTTCGGCGGAGGAGTATTTGCGCTGCTATCCCGGCGACGAGTATGTCGATATCGTGGCGATGGACAACTATTGGCTCTATCGTTTCGAGGAGAAGAACCTCGACCATGCGCATTTGCGCTTGAAAGTAATCTCCGACTATGCGAAGTCTGCGGGTAAAATCGCCGCACTTTCCGAGACGGGACAGGGGGCCATCGACGATCCCGAATGGTTCACCGGACGGCTGCTGAAATCAATCTACGGCTACCCGAATGAGCCCGTCGAACTGGCTTACGTCGCTGTGTGGCGCAACAGTACGTTAGGCTTCTTCACACCCTACGAGGGACATCCTGCAACAGCAGATTTCCTGCGTTTCCTCAACGACGAACGGGTGGTTACGGCATGGCCCTACGACTGGTTGGGGATGTACTATCATCTGACCGACTGACGAAGAAAAATTTTTGTAAACATTATCTTTTTTCAATTTTCCTTCCGTTATCAATTCAACAAAAACAGATGCGATCAAGATTCCCGACAGATCTTATATTCAAGACTTAGCGAATATTATCTTCAATAGTCAATAAAAATATAGCCGAAAATAGTACGGCGACGAGAATGCAGTGACTTCAGAGGTTGAAGTACCCGAAGGTATAATTCCAGGAAAATCTGTCAATTTCCCGGTTTTTTGCCGTCAAGTTTTACCTATATCACCCGGAGCAAAGAAAAAACGTTGTAAGTTATTCACCTACAACGTTCTATTCAATCTTAAAAGTGGTACCACCAGGAATCGAACCGGGGACACAAGGATTTTCAGTACAAACCATTGAAAATCAAAATAGTTACACTGTCTGTATCTTAGGATTCATTTCCAAGTTATCCACCTATTTTGGGTAAGACACAGGGAAAAACAAGACGTTGGGTTAAACAAAATTCATTACATATTTGTACACCTATCTCTCTTATCATTATAAGATTTAGGTGTACAATTCAAGAGAGGTTATTAAGGGATAGATAAACACAATTTTTCAAAGTCGAGCACCCATTTCTGCTGTTCCATGAAAGAACATCCCAACAGACCATGAATCTGTATGCCTGATTCTTCCTCCACTTTCCCAAAAGCCGAGGATAAATCCATCACCGAGAAATCTGCTTTGTACTCCCGTTCTTCCAAAGAAAAAGAAAACTCTACAATATTTGAGGTTCTGAGTTCTCCATCTATCCCGAATTGTTGCTGTCGGACTGTTCCACCCGAAAGCTGGAAGAACTCAGCTACTCTTTTATCAAGGATATTGATATTACTCCCCGTATCAAGCAAAAAGCACAGGTTCTTGGCCTGTGCTTTTACTATGAGGAGGGGTAAACATTGAGATGGGATTATTAGTTGAGTGTTTGCCATTCATCTAATTTGTTTTCTGCATTTGTACGAAGTTCTTTAATGTCGGATAGATTTGGAGCATCAGGATGTTGGTTAATATATGCTTGATATAAAGCACATGACTCTTTCATTGTTTTTATTGCTTTGGACAATTTCCCTGTCTTGTGGTATAAACAGGCTTGGTTGAATACAATTGTAGCATAAGAATGATGATTCTTCCCGAAGCGTTCAATGGTGTATGTTTTCATATAATCCTGTTGTCTTTGAGCCTCATTCCATAATCCAGCATCCACATATGCAAAAAATAGATAGCTCTGTAATTCTTCATAATGAGATGGATAATATTCGTTGTTTTGGCATTTTCCAGTCTCAATTATTATATCAGCCCAATCCTGTTGCCTTTGGAATACATCTATTACTTTTTGCTCAAATACATCAAGGTTCATTTTATCTCGATAGTATGGTAAGTATACATTCGCTTCAAACCGATACCAAAATTCAGAATATGTCAAATAAATAAGAAAATAACCCGCTGATTTTTCGTAATAGCTAAATGCCTCATCATATTGTTCATCTTTACATAATTCCACAAAATGGGTCCAAACCAGACGGGCAGAATCCAATACTCCATCTTTATCTTTATTTTCCCATTCCTCTCGATTCTCATAAGGAGCTCTTTGGGCTCGTTCAACAGTCAATAAACTATCTAAATTCTGGAGGTAAGTATAAACATAATTATCATTCCTATTTCTCTTTTTTATAGACCCATCACAACATAAGAAAACGCCCCATTCGAATAATCTATTCTCACATTCTTTTATACCATCTTCACAATATTGGATTCCTTGATGAAGGTCAAACAGCTGGTTTTCTGTGATATTTTTATTCTGGAGAGAAGATTGCACTCGAGTGAGGAGGTCTTCATATTCACATTTTGCTATCTGCATAGTTGATATTGCATCTTCTATCTCAATTGACTTCATTTCACTATACATCCACGCTTTTGCATACAATAACGAAGCATGATCTATACTTGGAATAGAAGTTTGTGCGAGATTCTGTTCTAACCATAAATTGGCATTATCCCAATCTTTCATATAACAATATGCTTCAAATAATCTACTTGCTACAAAACGAGAGTATTGCGAGTTGTCAGAATAATATTGATTTAACCACAAATACAAATCTCTGGATTTTCGTAACGCTGTTGTATCTCCATAGTAGTAATACATTTCATTGTAGCTATTTCCGACTATATCCGATATAAAACTGACTAACATGGTAGAATCATTCTCTATATAAGTAATAATTCCGTCACGATATTTTTCATAAAGTAGCGTAATCTTCTTATAATCATTATAGCTTAACACAGAATCCAGTTTTGCAATTTGGGTGATCTCTTGTAATGCTTTTTCTGCACTTTTTTGTTGCCGTCCACAACCAAACATCAGCAACACAATAAGTATAGATAGGTAATTTTTCATCTTCAAAGCTAATAGGGTAACATAATTATTATACTCATTTACTTTATGTATCTATTACAAAGTAAGTGAGTATAAACATTAAGATTGGGTAGATTCCAATTGTTTGATATATTCCAACTCTCTTTGAGCAAATTCCTTATTAACCTCGTTTTCTAACATTTTTGTAAATTCAGCCTCAGCCTCATCTAATTTTCCCATATCAATCAGCACATAGCCCCGTCTCCTGTGTAAGAAATGATAATAAAATATGATTTCATCTGTGAACTCATTCTCTTTCAATTGCGATAATTGTTGTAATTCACTAAGAATAAACCACATTGTTCTAACATCCTTACTGTTGACTAAACAATTGATATATTCCACTTTATCTGCGATATTTCCACGCAATAAGCATATTTCCAGATAAAATAAAGCTCGCTCAAATAACTTTAACTCAGCGTAACACCACCCGATTAAATAACAACTATCATAAAATGCCGCTTGGGCATCATCGGGTAACTTACTCTTTAACCAAAGTTCTTTTAAAGTATAATAGACATTTTCGAAATATACAATTGCATCCCAATAGCGTTTCTCTTGTAATACCTTCTCTCCCCAATACAGGTTATATCCTATATCTGGTATGAGTAAATGTTGAATCCATGATTCGGACTCTCCTAATGGTTCTCCCGCTTTAATCTTCTTTATTGCATTATTATATGCCGTATGATATTCAGCAATACGTTGAGCTGAATCTGTATTGTCATAAGCTAATAATACAGTGAATGCTTGAGGTTGATTTTGTGTTCTTATATACGTTTTATCATCCTCTAAAGTAAAGGCTGGAATCATTATGGATGCCCGAATAAACCATGTATCTTTTCCACCACCACATCCTCTTAAATGAATAATAATTTGATTATTACTTCTACCTAACGATTGATCACTATCATGTTTTCTATAAGAGATGGATAATATAACATTTTCGCTGTATTTATATTTAATAGTTCCAGCTTCTTTAACTAAGACAGCATCACATAAATCAAAATTCCAAATATCCTTCCTATTGGCAATCAATTTCCCATGCTTTGATTCTATATTATCGGTAATAATATATAAATCAGATACTTCTGTTTGTCTTATGTCGAATATTCGATTTAATAAGATACCTAATGTAACCTTGTCATTGGGATTGGCCCGTAACTGATATTGCGGATTTTGATGTTGGAACTTGAACTCATTGGATAGATATTGGTGAAATACATATTGACTAAAATTAAATTTAGTCTTATCCACAAAATTATCATTAATATCATCTTCCACCTTTTTGAATAAGTTGCTTAATATATTTTTCATAACTTCTTGTAGTTATAGATTCTGCATCACTCCTCCACATTTAGGACATACCGGATTATCTTCGCTCAGTGTCGTTTTAAGCTATACTATATGCGCAGTTAGATTGTGTAGTTTATAGAAAAGTAAGTAAGATGCGACATCTAAGATTTTAATAAACTTATTATTATGATGATTATAAATATCACGATACCAACAGCAAATATTGTTGAGAGAATAGAAAATAACCAAGCCAGCAAGGGAAGCAATGAAATAAAACCGCCTATCATAAAAATTACCCCCAAGCATCCTATGATAGAATTTTCGTTATTCTGATTATTATTATTTGCGTTTAATATTAGATACCCAATAAGAAGTGCAATAATTCCTATAACCAGACCATTCCATACCTCATCGCCAGATGGTAACCCCAAGAATGGAGCGTCCGGATCATAACCTCTCCCACTTGGCTCATATGCATATAACAGATTTGGAATCAAAAGAACAATAGAGAATAAAGATTTACTTTTCATGGACCTAACCAATTCGTTCTTTACTTTGAGCTACAGCAATTAAAACAATAATGACACAGCCGACACATAAAAAATATTTAAGGTATTCTTCAATATCTTCGGCCCTTTTTTCCGTTCTAAGTTGATTAAGAGTCTTTTCCCCTGATAGCAGGTCTTGCAGACTAAGTTCAGTGTCATACTTACTCTCACCAAAATCAGTAGGTAAGAGATTTCCTATTGCTCCAGTATATGTCGGTTCTATATTACTCGTTCTACCCCAACCTGTCTGATACATAGCAGAATTAAATCTATCTATATCAATTTGCTCTTGTTGGGATAAACCTCTCATTCCTTTTACAGGAAATACCCCATCCTGAGATGGGGCTTCCTGTAAATCGGTAGGTAAGAGATTTCCTATTGCACCCCCTCTATAAACAGCATCTCTGGTTACACTTCTGCCCCAATGCAGATTTTCCATACGTCTGTTAAACTCATCGACTTCTGACTGGTTTATTCGAGAGAGTCCTTTCATTCCCTCTATAGGAAAAGATTCAAGAACAGAATCAGGAATCGCCAATCCCTTAGAACACAAAAAAATTAGGGAAACTATTATTATAAGTTTTTTC